>Ga0209631_10000146_pt1 | contig 92887 bp, 88 predicted proteins | sample COG_08_FD_184752 | JGI IMG/M metagenome (GOLD analysis project Ga0209631, IMG submission 184752) | Pelagic Microbial community sample from North Sea - COGITO 998_met_08 (SPAdes) (version 2) | ecosystem: Environmental > Aquatic > Marine > Neritic zone/Coastal water | place: Helgoland, sampling...
CTCGCGGCCATCGGTACTGCTCGGAGTCTCGGGGCCGAGGTCCGCGCCTTCGACGTTCGACCGGACACGAAGGAACAGGTCGAGAGCATGGGCGCGCGGTTCCTCATGCTAGACGTGCCCATGGATGAGTCCGGTGAGTCCAGCGGGGGCTATGCGAACATCATGAGCGACGAGTTCCTCCAGGCCGAGCTGGCGTGCTTTGCCGAGCAGGCCAAGGACGTCGATATCATTGTGACCACGGCCTTGATCCCCGGCAGGCCGGCACCCGAGCTCATCCTGCAGGAGATGGTCGAGAGCATGAAGCCGGGCTCTGTCATCGTCGACTTGGCAGCAGAGCAGGGCGGGAATTGTGCGGCCACCGTTCCTGGCGAGGTGGTCACGAGCAGCGGAGTCCACATCGTCGGCTATACGGACCTGACCAGTCGCCTGCCTACCCACGCCAGTCAGTTCTTTGGCACGAATATCGTGAACCTGCTTTCGGACATGGGCGGAGCCGAGGACTTCACGGTCGACTTCGAGGATGAAGTGCTTCTCAAGTCCACAATCGTCCGCGACGGCGAGCTGACGTGGCCTCCTCCACCGGATCCCGAGAAGCCAGCCACCGCTACACCTCCGCAGCCCGTGGTGGCTGAGGCGCCCGCACCACGTAAGAAGAAGAGCGGGACGGGACACGGAGCGTCGTCCGAGCCACTGGCGGTCGGTCCTCGTAACATGATCGCGCTCACGCTGGCTATTGTGCTGGCGCTCATCGGCTTCACGGCCGAGAGCGCACCGGTGCCTCACTTTGTGCAGCAGGTCACGGTGTTCTTGTTGGCCTGTTTCATCGGATGGCAGGTCGTATGGAGTGTGACGCCCGCCCTGCACACACCTCTGATGAGTGTGACCAACGCGATCAGCGGCATCATCGTAGTGGGCGGTTTGCTGGGCGTCGCCGGGTCCGAGTTGAACACGGCAGCTGTCCTTGGCGCGGTTGCCATCCTGATCGCGAGCATCAACATCGCCGGTGGCTTCCTCGTCACGCAGCGAATGCTCCAGATGTTCCGAAAGGAGGGTAACTAGCCATGGAACTCCAAAGCTTCGTGGCCATTCCGAATGTGGCCTACCTCGGCGCTGCAATCCTCTTCATTCTGAGCCTAGGCGGGTTGTCCAACCAGGAGACGGCCCGTCGCGGCAACACCTACGGGCTCGTGGGTATGATCATCGCGATTTCCGCGACCATCTTGCTCCTGCTGGTGCCCGACGCGTACGGCACGGTCCGTGAGATCGGCCGGAACAACTGGGCCTTACTGATCGCGACTGCACTCCTGGGTGGAGCGATCGGGTCAGTCATGGCCAAACGCGTCGCGATGACCGCTATGCCGCAGCTGGTGGCCCTGCTGCACAGCTTCGTAGGACTCGCCGCCGTCCTCGTCGGGATCTCCACGTGGCTGACCGCTGACCTGGGAGGGCACGGTAGCGATGTCGTTCACCTCCTGGAGATCTGGCTCGGCGTAGCCATCGGTGCCATCACATTCACGGGCTCTGTAGTGGCCTGGGCCAAGCTTCGCGGGTGGCTCTTCGGCCGGCGCGTGCCCGGAGCGCCTCTTCTGCTCCCCGGCCGCCATGCACTCAACGCTGTGTTGGCGCTGGCGTGCATCGGAATGGCGGTGCCCTTTCTGGCCGATACCACCGCGCAGGCAGCACCGGCGATCGAGCTCAGTGGGCAGCTCGAAGCGGCTGAGGATGCTTTCGAGCGTCTCGAGACCGAGGAGACGAGAGCCGAGGTCGCGCGCCTCAGCTTAGAGCTTCAGGCGATCAATCACCCCACAACCGACAGCCGGGCTTTCCTGCTCCTGCTGATCCTGACCTGCCTGACCTGTTTGCTCGGGGTCCATCTGGTGCTGGCGATCGGGGGCGCCGACATGCCGGTCGTCGTCAGCCTGCTCAACAGCTACTCGGGGTGGGCCGCGGCTGCAGCCGGCTTCATGCTAGCGAATGACCTGCTTCTGGTGACCGGGGCGCTCGTCGGATCGAGCGGTGCGATTTTGTCCTACATCATGTGCAAGGCGATGAACCGCTCGATCTGGAATGTGGTCTTCGGAGGTTTCGGGACAGACGGAGGGAGTCCATCGGCCGGTGGTGCGACCATCGAAGGTGAAGTCACGATCACCGATATCGAGGAAGTTGCCGAGCTGGCCAGACATGCCAAGAGCGTCATGATCGTGCCCGGGTACGGGATGGCCGTCGCTCGTGCGCAGCATCTGGTTAACGAATTCTCGAGCATGCTACGGAGTAAAGGCTGCAACGTCCGCTATGCGATTCATCCGGTCGCAGGACGACTTCCCGGCCATATGAACGTCCTGTTGGCGGAAGCTGGTGTCCCGTACGACATCGTCCTCGAGATGGACGAGATCAACGACGATTGCCCGGACACGGATCTTGTCTTGGTCATCGGCGCCAATGACGTGGTCAATCCGGGAGCGGAGACGGACGAGTCCAGCCCCATCTACGGCATGCCGGTGATTCAGGTCTGGAAAGCCGAGACCACGGTGGTGCTCAAGCGGAGCCTTGGGGCAGGGTACGCCGGTGTCGGTAATCCCCTCTTCTACGAAGAGAACAACAAGATGCTGCTGGGTGACGCCAAGGACTCTATGGCGCAGTTGATGGCGCTGCTCAACTGACCCCTCGAGGGGCTCGCGTGGAGATGAACGGAAACGTCGTGACTTAGCTGAGGATCGTGCCCGGGGCCTAGACGGCCCGGCATGACATTCCAGCGCCCGTGCAAGATGCCGAACATCCGGCATGCTTTCTCGAATCGGCACATGCACCGTAACCGGGGTGGATGCGATCCCCGTGTGCGCAGAGGTGAACCTCGCCAGTGGCCTGCCCAGGTTCTCGATCGTCGGGCTCGCGCACGGAGCCGTGCGTGAAGGACGAGAACGGGTCACCGCCGCGCTGGCCAACAGCAACTTCGAGCTGCCCCTCCGCAGGATCACGGTCAATCTGGCACCCGCGGACCAGCGAAAGGGTGGAAGCGCCTTTGATCTTGCGATCGCGCTGGGAATTCTGCTGGGCTCGGGTCAGCTGCCGAACGATATCGATCTGAGTGATTCGGTTGTGCTCGGGGAGCTCGGGCTGGATGGCAGCGTACGCGCTGTGCCTGGGGTTCTTCCCGCAGCGATGCTCGCGGCACGGTCCGGGGCGCGACGGCTCATCGTACCCACGGCGAACGATGCGGAGGTAAGGATGTTGAATGGTATGGAGGTCTGGAGCGTATCATCGCTCGGGGAACTGGTCGGGTCCCTCCGCAGCCGTAAGGCTCCGATACGGCCGGATCGAGCGGCGCAAGCATGCGCGGAGAGTATTCCTGGCCCGGACCTCGGAGATGTGATTGGCCAGCTCGTGGCCCGAAGGGCTCTGGAGATCAGTGCTGCTGGTGGGCACAACCTTCTGCTGGTCGGACCGCCTGGAATCGGAAAGACCATGCTGGCCCGACGCCTGCCGACGATTTTGCCTGAACTGTCGGAAGCCGAAGCGCTGGAGGTGGCTCGCGTACGGTCCGCGGTTGGACTTGTGAGCGGGGCACTCGAGCTGGAACGACCGTTCCGTGCTCCCCACCATACCGTGAGCTATGCCGGCCTGATGGGCGGAGGTCGACCCATCCGGCCCGGGGAGATCACACTAGCTCATCGAGGGGTGCTGTTTCTCGATGAGATGACGGAGTTCGATCGTCGGACGCTAGAGTCTCTTCGACAGCCGCTGGAGGAGGGCACATTGACCCTCTCCCGAGCAGCAGGTTGCGTGAACCTGCCGGCTCGTGTCGTGCTTGTAGCTGCGATGAATCCGTGCCCGTGCGGGTACCGCGGTGATGGATCGGATCGATGCCGGTGCGATGATCGTGCACTGGATCGCTATCGGGCGCGTGTCTCTGGTCCGCTGATCGATCGCATCGACGTCCGTGTCGAGATGGGGTCGCCTGCGGCCGTGCCATTCGACCGGACCACGACTGGTGAGTCGAGCGCGGACGTGCGCAATCGGGTCGAACGCGCTCGGCAGAGGCAACAGGAGCGCTACCGGGATGAGCTGGGGACCGATTGCAACGCAGAAGCGAAGGGGGGGCTGCTCGCGCGGATCGCCCGCCCTGACTCCGCCGGGCTGACCCTGCTGCGGGCATGGCATCGTGATCGCCGAGCCTCAGCTCGGGCGGTCGATCGAGTCCTCCGCGTCAGCCGTACCCTCGCTGACCTGGAGGGTCAGAACCTGGTTCAAGCGCCTCACGTCGCGGAGGCGCTTCAGTACCGATCACCTGGCGTCTTTGGGTCGGATTGACCTCCCTGTGAAGCTCGCGAGCTTCCCGCATGCCTTCCTCGACTACCCATCGGGGGGTGGGGCATCGAGCGGACCCGCCACTCAGTGCCCTTCTCCTTGCCTTCGCCTCGATCTACCTCATCTGGGGCTCGACGTACCTCGCGATCCGTTTCGCGATCGAGACGATGCCGCCTCTGGGGATGGCTGCGTTCAGGTTTTTGATCGCGGGCTTGCTCCTGTATGCCTGGTCCCGTTTGCGGGGTGTCCCTGCGCCGACCCGGGCTCAATGGAAGAGCGGCGCAATCTCGGGTACTCTGCTGCTGGTGGGCGGCAATGGCGCGGTGGTCGTCGCCGAGCAGTGGGTTCCGAGTGGTCTCGTCGCCCTCATCGTCGCCACGGTACCGCTTTGGATGGTGATCCTCGACGCCGTGTTCGGCTCGAGAAGCCGCCCATCGAAGCGAGCGACGGTCGGGCTGCTGGGAGGATTCGCGGGCGTCGGGATCCTCGCCGGATCTCCGGGCGTCGGGGGGGGTGGGCCGCAGGAGCTATTCGGCGCCGTTCTGGTTCTGGGCGGCAGCCTGTGCTGGGCGATCGGCTCTCTCGCGTCCCGCTATGCCAAGGATCCGCCACGCCCGCGTATGCTCGTCGCCACTCAGATGCTATCGGGTAGTGCGGTCTTCGCGGTCCTGGCGCTGGTGTTTCAAGAGCCGAGCGGCTTCGCCTTCGCTCAGGTCTCAGCTCGGTCATGGTGGGCGTTCGTCTACCTCATCATCTTCGGGGCTCTCATCGGGTACGCTGCCTATGTCTGGCTATTGACGGTGGTACCGCCGTCTCGGGCAGGCACCTACGCATACGTGAATCCGGTTGTCGCGATGTTTCTTGGTTGGGCGTTCGCGAATGAGCCTCTCTCCCTCCGCTCCGTCATGGCCGCGGCCTTCATCTTGGCATCGGTCGTGGTGATCACCACGGAAGGGAGTCCGACCAGCCGGCGGACGGTGAAACAGGCCGAGGTGAAGAAGGTGACATGATCAGGGGACAGGAGGCACCACCGGAACCAGCGATGCTGCTCATGCCGGGTCTCGATGCGTAGACGCATACGAACATCCCGACGTGACGCTGGCGTACCCTACGCAGCGTGTGAATCTCTCGCGGGAGGTTCTTTCCACGACCTGCGACGCAGCAACGGGTGCTGAATCCGGACACGACTACATGGTGCCGTGTTCAGGTGGATCGCTGGTGATGCGAAACGGCGCGCTTCCTCGCACCGTGCGCAGCCCAATCGTACACTTACATTCCTCGACGATGTCCAACCCTGGATGATCTGGGGCGACGAACCCCCAACCTGAGCGGCAATGCGGCTTTTCGTAAGCATCAACTTCCCAAAGAAACAACGGGCGAAGATGCACCGGGCCGCGCGCGCACTGCGGGATCAGGAGCTTCCGGTTCGATGGGTGGATCCTGACAACTTCCACATCACGCTCAAGTTCCTTGGTGAGGTCCGTCGTGAGCAGGTCGACGATGTGATGGCCGGGATCGAGCGGGCAGCGTCATCCACTCAGCCATTCCAGACCGAGATCGGTGGCTTTGGGGCGTTTCCAACGGTCCGCCGCCCGCATGTAATCTGGCTGGGCGTCGGAGCTTGCCCTGAGCTGCGGTGCCTCAAGCAGGACCTTGAGTGGGCCCTCGGCGATGCGGGCTTTCCGGCGGAGTCTAGGTCGTTTCATCCGCACGTAACCCTGGGACGCGCGAGTGATGCGGGTGGACCAGGCGTCTTCCGTGAGCTGGACAACGCTTTTTCGTCCATTGACTTCGAAGATGAGCTGAAGGTGCGCTCCGTCCATCTCATGCGAAGCCATTTGTCGCGCGAGGGTCCCACGTACAGCTTGGTCAATACTATTCGCCTGGGCGCCGCATGAGTGCGGTGCGAGGGCTCAGCGCCCTGAGCGCGGTGTTGGTGGTCGGGGCTTTTGTCGCCCTCATGGGCGGGCGAACTCCCGCGTTCGAGGTCGGATCGGTCGCAGACCAGGTGTCTGCGGCGATCGAGGCGAAGGCGGATCCCGCGCCCCTGCACCTTCTTGCAGAGCGTACCGTAGACCGTCTGCTCGTATTCCGTACCAGTGACGGACCAGCCTCTATGACCCTGGGGTCCGATGAGGTGACTGCACTTATAACCGAGACATTGCCTGGCCTGCTTCCTGCCGGCGTGGACGACGTCGATATCGTGGTCCGGAACGGTGGCATTCTGCTCCGTGCGCAGGTCCTGACCGACGACTGGGTCGGAGTTCAGCGCTTGCGTTCGGTGATGGCGGTCCTCCCCGATATCCTGCACGCCGAAGTCGACGGGAACCTTGTTCGCATCGGGCGGCGCCTGCGGCTTCAGGTTTCGTCGGCTCGGGTCAACGGTGTGTGGCTGCCGGGTCCGATCGTCGACGCCCTCTTGGGGGAACTGCCCATGAGCGTAATGCAGGCAGACGGCCCCATTCTTCAGGTCACGCTTCCAGATGGGATTGATGACGTGCGCGTCGTCGGCGATCAGCTCGTCTTGTTCGCGATCGAACCAACTCGGGAGCGGACGGTAGATGATCAAGACGATGACTGACCCGCTCCGACTCATCAGGCACGGATCTCGATGGCTCGACTTCTTGTAGTCGACGATGAACGCGGTATCCGAACCGCTCTCCTGCAGGTCTTCGAGTACGAAGGGCATGAGGTACGTGCCGCTGAGGACGGTCGCGAAGGCCTGCGCATGGCGGAGGAATTCAATCCGGACGTCATCTTCCTCGACGTGAAGATGCCGGGCATTGATGGTCTGGATGTTCTGGGTGAACTCCATGCGAAGGATCCGAGTGCCCTCGTCATCATGATTTCCGGGCACGGGACGATCGATACCGCCGTGGAGTCCACCCGTAAGGGTGCGTACGACTTTCTCGAGAAGCCACTCGACACCGATCGGCTCCTTGTCACGCTGCGGCGCGCGCTCGAACTGCGTGGCCTGACCCAGTCGATGGCTGAACTGCGCAGCCAGATCGAGAGCCGCTACGAGATAGTCGGGACGTCGTATCCGGTCCGTCAGGTACTCGAACGGCTCGAAAGGGTCGGGCCGACGGACGCCCGAGTGTTGATCACGGGCGAGAACGGAACGGGCAAGGAACTGGTGGCGCGGGCCATCCATCGGCTGTCGTCTCGATCGGACCGACCGTTCGTCGAGGTGAACTGTGCTGCTATTCCTTCCGAACTCATCGAATCTGCTCTCTTCGGACACAACAAGGGTTCGTTCACAGGGGCCGTAGCCGATCATGCCGGAAAATTCGAGCAGGCTGATGGAGGGACACTGTTTCTCGACGAGATTGGGGACATGTCGCCTGATGCGCAGGCCAAGGTGCTTCGTGCTCTCGAGCAGGGTGTAGTGACCCGAGTGGGTGGCAACAAGTCGATCCAGGTCGACGTGCGGGTCGTTGCCGCGACGAACAAGAACCTGGCGCACGAAATCGACGAGGGGACCTTTCGCGAAGACCTCTTCTACCGGCTTAACGTCGTACCCATTCATACTCCGCCGTTGCGAGAGCGCCGGGATGACATCCCCATGCTGATCCAGCACTTCGCCGATCTTATGACGCAGCGTGACGGGATGTCTCCACGATCGTTCGAGACCGCAGCGATCGAGCGTCTTCAGGGATTGTCCTGGCCGGGCAACGTCCGGGAACTCCGAAACACCGTCGAACGACTACTCATTCTGGCATCGGGTGAGTCGGTACGCCCGGAGGATGTGGAGCTGCTTGCCACCGGCCGATCTGCAGCCCCGGGGCTCGGTGGTGAACTCCTCTCGAGCGACAGCTTCTCCGACTTCAAGGATGGTGCAGAGCGGGCGTTCATCCAGCAGAAGCTCCGCGAAAACGACTGGAACGTGGCCGAGACGGCACGGCGCATCGACATGCCTCGCTCGAACCTCTACAAGAAGATCGAGAAGTATGGGCTGATTAGAGACAGCTGACTGGCCGGCGCTCGAACTACCGCCGGATAAGGGTCCCGTCCGGTGTCTCGTAGAGCACTTCCATCGAGCGACGGTCGCGCGCGCTCACCGGCGGAGGCAGGTCAGAGCGGGGTCCTGGAGTTGCCTCGACAAACCACTTGGGGCTGGAAGCACACGGGAGAAGGTCACTCCTGTTCTGCGAGCCCCCGCGCATCGCGAGGAATCCTCTCACGACCAGCAGGAGTGCAGTCGTGGCGAGTGGGGCAGGGCGCAACGTCAGTCGAACGAGCACCATACAGTCCCCGTCAGGGCCGAACATCCCCGAACCGCAAGCTAAGGACCGCAAGGGAGGGGTCGAAACGGCGACCTCAGGAACGCCCTTCGGGGGCTCGTGTAGTTAACGTCGGGTGCGAGGGCAACGCAGGCTTGAGCAAGGCGTCACTCCGACGCCCCCGGCGGATTAGCGAGAAGTGAGGCTGGAGTGCCAAGAGGCGAGCATCGGGAACGTGCCGTGACCTACATGCTTCATACGGAACCGCGGTCCGGGGCTCAGCGGTTCGGTCAAAGCGCGCGTGAATGGGGAAAGTCCATCGCGATCGCATTCGTACTCTTCTTGGTGATCCGGGCGTCCGTCGTCGAGGCCTTCAAGATCCCGACGTCGTCGATGGAAGGCACGCTGCTGGTCGGTGACTTCCTGCTGGTGAACAAGGCTGTTTATGGGCCGCGAATTCCGGGCGTGGATATCCCCCTTCCGGCGTTTTCCCAGCCCGATCGTGGCGAGGTGGTCGTGTTTCATCCCCCGCACGAACCGGACAAGAACTACGTCAAGCGAGTGGTTGGTGTGGCCAGCGATACGCTCGAGATGCGGGACAAGCGGCTCTACCTCAATGGCGCTCCGGTCCATGAGCCTTACGCGCGCTACCTAGACGGTCGAGGGGACGCTGTCCACCCGGACATGGAGTGGCAGTCACATCACCTGATTGCGTCCGAGCTCCGAGAGTATCATCCGACCCGCGACAACTGGGGCCCGATCGTCGTTCCCGAGGAACGTTACTTCGTCCTGGGTGACAATCGGGACAACAGTGAGGACTCGCGCTACTGGGGCTTTGTGTCTCGTGATGAGATCCGCGGACGCCCGTGGTTCGTTTACTACTCCTTCGAGCGGACCACCAACGAGGTTCTACCCTGGCGTTCGGCCGTACGCTGGGCGCGAATCGGGACGATCATCCGCTGAGGTCGCTGGCCGGCCGGACGGCTGTGCCGACGGGAGGCTGAGAGCCATTGCGCGATTCCCGCATCCTTGAGATCCTAACCAGGGCATCGGTTTGCCGGTGCTCAGTTCGGTCAGTCTTGATTTCTTCGCCCGCGAGCTCAGATGACCTTCTCTTCCCGCAGAGCTTCCTCCAGGGAAGGCTCGCTGGACCAGTATCTGAAGGAGATCAGTCAGTACCCTCTGATCGATCGCGCGGAGGAGGCCCGCCTCGCTAAGCTGATCCGAAAGCACGACGAAGAGGCGCTTGACAAGCTGGTACGCTCAAACCTGCGCTTTGTGGTTTCGGTGGCGAAGAAGTATCAAAACCAGGGCGTGCCGCTGTCCGATCTGATCAACGAAGGCAATCTCGGACTGATTCGTGCCGCCCATAAGTTCGACGAATCCAAGGGGATCAAGTTCATCTCCTACGCAGTCTGGTGGATCCGACAGGCGATTCTGCAGGCACTCGCTGAGCAGAGCCGCATCGTTCGTGTCCCGCTCAATCGGGCGGGGGCGTTGTATCGGATCGGGCGCCGCAGCTCAACGCTGCTGCAGGAGCTCGGGCGCGAGCCCACCGTCGACGAGATCGCCGAGGACCTCGATGTGAGCAAGGAGGAGATCGAGCGCACCCTGGCGATCTCCCACTCACATCTGTCGCTCGACGCACCGATGACGCCGGGGGAAGACAACCGGCTGCTGGACTACCTGCCCGATCAGTACTCACCAGGCCCGGATGATGAAGCGTTCGAGCATGCGCTGAAGGCGACGATCGAAGAATCGCTCGGTTCACTAAAGGAGCGCGAAGCCAAGATTCTTCGCCTGTACTTCGGTCTTGGTGATCAGGATCCAATGACGCTCGAGCAGATCGGTGAGATTCTCGGCATCACGCGTGAACGTGTCCGTCAGATCAAGGAGAAGGCGCTGGTTCGACTTCGCCACGCCTCCCGGGCTCGTTTCTTAGAGAGCTACCGCTAGCTCCTGGTGGGGGCGTGCCGGGCGGCCTGAGAGGCGCGCATTTCGCCCGGGATCGACTGCAGTTGGGACCCCTGCAAAAACCTCGTCATATAAGGCTCGTAGGCCGTTGACGCTCTCGGGGGGCTCGTCTAACTTTGAACGCTCTTTTCAGATAGCGCCGTTTCGGCAGATCGCGGGCATGAGAACCTACACTCCAAAAGCTGACGACATCGAGCACCATTGGTGGCTCGTTGACGCGACAAACAAACCCCTGGGTCGTCTCGCGTCTGAGATTGCCAAGGTCATCCGGGGCAAACACAAGCCGATGTACACTCCGCATCTGGACACGGGCGACAATGTCGTCGTGATCAACGCGGAGAAGGTTCGTCTGACCGGCAACAAGGCCGAGCAGAAGACGTACTTTCGGCACTCCGGATACATGGGCGGTGAACGGCACATACCGTTCAAGCGAATGATCGAGACCCATCCCGAGCGAATCATCGAGCTCGCGGTGAAGGGCATGCTGCCCAAGAACGCCCTCGGTCGCGTGCTTCGCTTGAAGCTGAAGGTCTACGCTGGCACCGAGCATCCTCACCAGGGCCAGCAGCCCGAGCCTCTGGACATCTGACCCAGGAAACTTGACGAATGGCCGGCGAAAACCAGATCCAGACCGTAGGTCGACGAAAGCGTTCCGTCGCCCGCATCCTCCTCCGCCCGGGTAAGGGTGAGTGGAGCGTGAACGGTCGTACGTTGCAGGACTACTTCCCCCGTCCGACCCATCAGATCCGCATCGAGGAGCCATTCAAGGTGGCTGAACTCGACGGGACGTTTGATGTCGTCGTTCGCGTGCATGGTGGTGGACTGACGGGTCAGTCCGACGCAGTACGGATGGGACTCGCTCGTGCGCTGGTGGTGCACGACGAAGAACTCCGTCCTGCGATGCGCGAGAAGGGCATGATGACCCGTGATCCGCGACAGGTCGAGCGGAAAAAGCCGGGGCGTCCGAAGGCACGGAAGAGGTTCCAATTCTCCAAGCGTTAATTTTGTTCTACAGGGCCGGCTTGGCCGGCTCTGCATCCTGACCGGGGCGTACATCGGCCCCTCGAAATCGAATCATCATGTCTGACGTTCGTCTCGATCAGCTCCTCGAGGCCGGAGTTCACTTCGGCCACCAGACCCGTCGTTGGAACCCGAAGATGAAGCGATTCATCTTCGCCGAACGAAATGGGATCCACATCATCGACCTCCGCAAGACGCTTGACCGTCTTGTGGCTGCGCAGCAGGGGATTCGTGAGGTCGTGCTTCGCGGTGAACGTGTCCTGTTCGTCTGCACGAAGAAGCAGCTTCGGGGCGTCGTCGAGCTGGAAGCGCAAAATTGTGGATCCTACTGGGTGACCGAACGCTGGCTCGGTGGCATGCTGACGAACTTCCAGACGATCCGGCAGCAAATCCGCCGTCTGAAGGAACTTGAGCGTGGTGCTGAGGAAAACGCCTTCGAGTTCTACACGAAGAAAGAGCGGCTGATGCTCCAGCGTGAGCGGATCAAGCTCGACAAGTACCTGGGAGGCGTGAAAGACATGTCGCGTCTTCCCGGTGCAATCTTCGTCGTGGATGCGCGTCGTGAAGGCATCGCGATCAAGGAAGCCAAGAAGCTCGGTATCCCGATCATCGCTATCACGGATACCAACGCGGACCCGGACGTCGTGGACTTTCCCATTCCCGGGAATGATGACGCGATCCGTTCCGTAACGCTCATCGCTAAGGCGATGGCCGATACGATCTCGCTCGCTCGCCGTGAGGTTCCGGATGACGAACGTCGTCGCATCGACGAGGTGGAAGCGACGACCTACTCGACGGAGACGGGTGAGACGACCGAGAAAGAGGCGCCCAAGCGTCGCCGTCCCCGCCGAAAGCGTCGTCCCCGTCCTGAGGTCATTGCGGCCCACAGGAAAGAGGACGGCGAGGGCGCAGCTGAGTCGGAGGGCGAGGCTCCCACTGCTGAAGCCGATGCCACCCAGTCCGATGCTCCTGCTGCTGAGGCTTCAGCTACGGAGGCTCCGGCCGCAAAGGACGAAGCAGCAACAGAAGCTGAGGCTGCCCAGGAGTCCGAAAAGTCCGAGAAGTAGTCTCGGGGCGCTCGACGCTCCGTTCCGCTCTCCGGAGCGGCTGAGGGTGCCCGAAAGGGGTGCCCGTCCGAGGCGGCGCGGCCAGGCAGAGGTCCCGCCGCCTCGTTCACGATCCGGTACGAATGACGAACCGGTGAACAACGCGAAGATACGATCACCATGAGTGAAGCAACGATGATCAGCGCAGCAGATGTAAAGAAACTCCGCGACATGACGGGCGCGGGGATGATGGATTGCAAGAAGGCCCTCACCGAAACGGACGGCGACCTTGATAAGGCTGTCGACCTCCTGAGGGCGACAGGTGCTGCGAAGGCCGCAAAGCGTGCCGAGAAGTCCGCGAACGAGGGGACTATCGGCAGCTACATCCACTTCGATAACCGGACTGCGGTCATTGTAGAGTTGAACTGCGAGACTGACTTCGTAGCCAAAACCGACGACTTCAGGGCACTCGCGAAGGATATCGCGATGCACATCGCCTCGACCAACCCGCTGTCGATTTCCCCAGATCAGATCGCGGCCGAAGTCATCGAGCGCGAGCGGGCGGTTTACCTCGAGCAGGCCAAGGAAGAGGGCAAGCCCGAGGAGATCGCGGTCAAGATCGTCGAGGGCCGTATCCAGAAGTTCTTCAAGGAAAGCACGCTCCTCGCGCAGCCGTTCGTTAAGGATCCAGACAAGACCATCGAGCAGCTCATCACCGAAGTGTCCGGTACCGTGGGTGAGAAGATCGAGGTTGCTCGTTTCGCGCGGATGAAGATCGGCGAGCAGGGTTGATTAGTGGCCGACCGAGCTGAACTCCAGTACAAGAGGGTCCTCCTCAAACTTTCCGGCGAGGCACTCGCCGGCGAGCGTGGGTTCGGCATTGAGCCCGTAGTCGTCGATGAGCTGACGGACGAGATCCGGTCGCTGGTCGAGATGGGTGTGTCGCTGGGGATCGTGATCGGTGGAGGGAACATCGTCCGCGGCGCGATCGCGTCGAAGGGCGGACGCATGGATCGTGTGCAGGCCGACTACATGGGCATGCTGGGTACGATCATCAATGCGCTGGCCGTCCAGGATCTTCTTGAGGCCAAGGATGTCGAAACGCGTGTGATGACCGCGATCCGTATGGAAGAAATCGCGGAGCCGTATATTCGCCGCCGTGCGATGCGGCACATGGAGAAGGGGCGCGTCGTCCTGTTCGCGGGCGGTACGGGGAATCCGTACTTCTCAACCGACACGGCGGCGGTTCTGCGCGCGATCGAGATGGAGTCGGACGTCGTGATCAAGGCGACAAAGGTGCAGGGCGTGTACACGGCAGATCCGGTCCTAGACCCGACTGCCGAGTTCATTCCCACGATCTCCTTTCAGGAAGTGGTACAGCGCGAACTTGGCGTGATGGATGCTGCAGCCGTTGCACTCTGCAAGGAAAATGACCTGCCCATCATCGTGCTCAATCTTAGTGACCATGGCGCGGTCGCGAGCGCCATTCGTGGTGAGCGGGTGGGTACACTAGTTTCGTAACAGATTCTTGGAGTGGCTCTGAATCCCCTCCATTGAACGCTCTCAGTACTCCGGAGACGCAGATGGCGACCGTCGAAGAAGGTAAGAAGCGCATGGATGACGCGCTCGAGGCGATCCGCCGCGAGTTCGCGACCGTCCGCACCGGGAAGGCCACCCCATCGCTGCTCGACTCTGTTCGGGTGCAGGCATATGGCTCCCAGATGCCGCTGAACCAGGTAGCGACGATCAACACGCCTGAGCCGAGCATGATCATGGTGCAGCCGTTCGACAAGACACTTCTCGGAGATGTGGAAAAGGCGATCATGACGTCAGATCTCGGGCTGAATCCGATGAACGACGGAAATGTGATCCGCGTGCCGATTCCCCCGCTCAACGAGGAGCGTCGGAAGGAGTTCGTGAAGATCCTTCACAAGATGGCCGAAGACGGTCGGATCTCGATTCGCCATGCACGGCGCACGGTTCGTGAGGAGATCCACGAGCTGGTCAAGGAGCATGAGGTCGGCGAGGACGAAGGGCGTCGTCGCGAGGAACAGCTCGAGAAGCTCACGCACGAGTACACGGACAAGATCCAAGGCATGTTGAAGGCGAAAGAAGAAGAGGTCATGGCCATCTAGGCCGACCTCTACCTCACCAGACCATGCCCTCCGATCGACTCGACCGCGTGCGCCTTGGCGGTGTCGTACCGTCACACGTTGCGGTCATCATGGATGGGAACGGACGGTGGGCCGGTGAGCGGGGTCTGCCTCGCCACCTTGGTCATCGCGAAGGCATGAAGTCGGTGCGTGAGGTTGTCGAAGGTTCGGTCGAGGCCGGGCTCGACAACCTGACCCTGTTTGCCTTCTCCACCGAGAACTGGAAGCGCCCCCTTCAGGAAGTCTCTGCGCTGATGGGGCTGCTGCAGCTCTACGCCCGAAAAGAGGCGGCAGACCTGCGCCGACAGGGTGTAGAAGTGCATGTTCTCGGTGATCTGGACCGTGTCGACGAGTCGACTCGCTCGGCCGTGGAGCAGCTTGCCGAACGCACCCGAGGTGGCGACCGGCTGCGGCTGAACCTGATGATCTCCTACGGAGGGCGTGAAGAGCTCCTTCGCGCGGCCCGTGCTCTTGCTGACCGGGTACGCTCGGGTGAGCTGCAGTCCTCGGAGATCGATGACGAGGCCCTCGAGGACTCGCTCTTCACAAGGGGACTTCCTGATCCGGATTTGCTGATTCGTACCTCCGGTGAGCACCGGCTCAGCAACTTCATGTTGTGGCAGCTGGCGTACACCGAGCTTCACATGTCTCCGGTCTACTGGCCGGAGTTCGATCGCGAACACCTCTTCGAAGCGATCCTGGACTATCAGCGTCGTGATCGCCGCTTCGGGCGCGTCAGCGCTGGCGTTCAGGCCTCCTGAGCCGTCAACCGTGAACGAGCTCGCGAAGCGCGTTGCCGTTTCCGTCGTGGCGATCCCGGCCGTTCTGGCGCTCGTCTACCTGGGTGGCTGGTTCGTCGCAGCCCCTCTGGCAGCGTTCGCCGCGTGGGGAGCGCACGAGGTATACCGGTTCGCCCAGGAGAAGGATGTAAGGCCGATCGAGTGGGTCGGGGTGACGGCCTCCGCGTCGTTCGTACTTCTGGCCGCCTGGCGCCCCGTCTTTCGGGAGTTTGCTCCGTTCGCGCTTGGCATCGTGATCGTGGCTAGTGTCGTCGCGGCGCTCGAGGCAATGCGGACCCGAGGGCCTGAAGGAAGCCCGCTTCCAGCTGCAGCGGTGACCGTATTTGGTTCGATTTATACTGGACTAGCGCTCGGCTTCCTGCCCCTCCTGCTAGCACTTCCAGTGCACCAGGGCTGGACTACCGGTTCCGTCGATCCCCTCGCCTCCCTCTACATCGTGGCGCTTCCACTCGTGGCCACGTGGGTGGGCGATGCGTCCGCTTACTTCGCGGGCACGTGGTGGGGGAAGGGGCGGGCTCGCCTCGCGCCGACGATCTCGCCGAACAAGTCGTGGGTAGGTTTTTGGGCGAACGTCGCCGGGGCGGCCGTCGCAGGGGTAGCGTGGCTGAGCGTCGTCGGGGGCCGTCTACCGGAGCTTGCCGAGGCAGGAGTGCTACCTCTCGCGCTGGTTGGGGCCGCGCTCGGCTTCGTTGCAGTGATCGGTGATCTATTGGAGTCGGTCTTCAAGCGTGAGGCGGGGCTTAAGGACTCCGGTGGGCTCTTCCCCGGCCATGGTGGTGTCCTCGACCGTATCGACTCCCTGATCTTTACGATCCCTGTGTCGTACGGGCTTCTGATCCTCCTGGCGAATTTCACGTGATTCGCGTCGCAATCCTGGGCTCGACCGGCTCCATCGGGCGAAGCGCGCTCAAGGTGATACGCCGACACCCCGAGCGTTTCGAGGTCGTGGCCCTGGTAGCCAACCGGAGTGTCGACACCCTGGCGGCCCAGGCCGCCGAGTTTGCCCCGAGGACGGCTGTCCTGTGCGATGATACGGTCGCCCTCCCCCACTCGAGCGACGCCACCGTGGTGTGGGGGCAGGGGGTCGATGCGATGCTCGAGGTCGCTGCACACCCGGATGTCGACGTCGTCCTGAACGCCCTGGTCGGTGCGGCCGGCCTGCGACCCACGCTCTCGGCTCTCGAGGCTGGCCATCGGCTAGCTCTTGCGAACAAGGAATCTCTGGTCGCCGGTGGCACGCTGGTCCTCGCCGCGGCAGAACGGGGCGGGGGCGAGGTCGTGCCCATCGACTCGGAGCACTCAGCGATTCTGCAGTGTCTGCAGGGAGCCACGGACACCGAGGTTCAGCGGATTACGCTTACAGCCTCCGGTGGCCCGTTCCGGGGGCAACCCGCGGAAGATCTCGTGCAGGTGAAGGCCTCCAGCGCGCTTCAGCATCCTACCTGGGACATGGGTGCGAAGATCACCATTGATTCCGCGACGCTAGCCAACAAGGCGCTGGAGGTGATTGAAGCGCACTTCCTCTATGGTCTGGATTATGAGCGGATCAATGCAGTTGTTCATCCGCAGTCCATCATCCACTCCTTCGTAGAGTTCGTGGACGGCTCGGTGCTGGCCCAGCTCGGATTTCCAACGATGGAACTACCCATTCTGTACGCGCTTAATTACCCGGAGCGCGTAGACGACGGAGCCTTGCGCACCTACGACCCAGTGCGATCCTCCCCGCTCACGTTCGAGGAGATCGACCATGAAGCCTTTCCGATGTATTCGTTAGGTATCGAAGCAGGGCGGCGGAGCGGATGCGCACCGGCGGTGTACAACGCCTCGAATGAAGTCGCCGTTGAGGCATTCCTGGAGAATCGAATTCGCTTCCCCGAAATTTCCGACATGGTTAGAAGAACGATGGACCGGATCGGGGCTGACGAGCCGCGTGATCTCGACGATGTGATCGCCGTGGATACCGCGGCCCGCTCGGTGGCGGCCGAAGAAGCCCTTCGTTGCGGGGAAGCTATGGGGACGACGTCATGACCGTACTTGCGACCGTCATTGTGCTCGGTGTGCTGATTCTCGTGCACGAATTAGGGCACTTCTGGGCGGCGAAGTCCGTCGGCATTGAAGTTCAGAGATTTTCGATCGGCCTCGGGCCACGCGTGTTGGGATTCACACGTGGAGAAACTGAGTACATCGTCAGCGCCATCCCGCTCGGTGGATATGTGAAGATGGGTGGCATGGACGACGAGATGATGGAGCAGATTGAGGGGGGGCAGGTGCCCGGCTCATCTCGCGAGCCGAGCGATCGCGACTTCGACGCCAAGCCGATCTGGGCGCGCACGCTTGTGATCTCCGCGGGCGTAATTATGAACATGCTCTTCGCCTTCGGCGTCTACACGTTCCTGGCGGCCAGTTACGGAGAACGTCACTTCGATAGCACGCGGATCGGCCAGGTGGTCGAGAGTACGCTGCCGCTCGGGACCGAGGCACTCTCGGACGTCGAGCGTGGTAGCCGCATTGTACGAGTCGGCGGCGAGCCGATGGAGCATTGGGGGCACATCCGGCGTGCGCTGTATGAGGGCGAGCCGGGTCCCCTGGTGATCGACTTGGTCGAGCCCTCTCGTAGCATCGAGATCCTTCTCCCCGTTACGGAGGAGGGGCGCCGAGCGCTGTATACGTCGTTGAACGTCTGGCTCGAGTCCGGTGTCGGGATGACCGATCCGGGTTCGCCGGCCTACAGGGCCGAGCTGGATGCCGGTGATCGCGTTACTGCCGTGGACGGGGAAGCGACAGCGGGCTGGTACGACTTCGTCGATCAGATTCAGGCGCGTCCTGGTGAGCGGGTCGAACTGACGATCACTCGAGATGGTAGTGAGCTTGTCCGGGCGGTTACGCTCGACTCGGTCGAGGAGCCTGGGCCGGACGGTAGTACGCGAGTGATCGGTCGTGCGGGAATTGTGCCGCCGATGATAGAAATGGCTTACGAAAAGGTCTCGATGGGCCAGGCGGTCGTGACGGGCTATCAGGAGACTGAATTTGTCACATATGTAATTCTCGGCTTTCTGAAAGATCTCGTCACCGGTGGGGTTTCGCCTCGCTCCCTGGGCAGCATCGTGACGATCGGAGAAGCCTCGGGGCAGGCGGCAGAGGCGGGGCTCGAGACCTTCCTCAGCTTCATGGCGCTGTTCAGCGTCAATCTTGCGGTCCTGAACCTGCTCCCCATTCCGGTGCTGGATGGTGGACACCTGGTTTTCCTCGCGATCGAGGCGATTCGCGGCGGGCGCGCACTGAGCGTGGAACAGAAGCTGAAGTGGAGTAACGTCGGCTTCTTTATCATCGTCGGGATTATGCTTTGGGCATTGTCCAACGACGTGCTGAGGCTGTTCGGCATCTGAGGCGATGAAGGGGCTCCATCTGCGGGTGTGTCTGCTCGCCATGCTGTTGTCGTTTGGGCCCGGGCCGGTCATCCTCGCGGGGCAGTCATCTGGCCAGGGAAACCCAGTTGACGTGGTCGTCGTCGAGTTTTCGGAGACGTACTACGCGCTGCCGGACTCGACGCTCACGGACGTGATCGCCCGACTGAATCGTACCCGGCTAGCCGGGGCTGGCGGTCAGATGTCACAGGGGCTCACGGAGTATCACATACAGCCATCTTGGCAGCCGGCAGGCGCAGGCGGACGTTGTCGCGTCGCGCGTCTCAGACTCGAAGTGCAGGTGCGGATAACGTTGCCCTCTTGGCCGGCTGAGCGCTTTCGACCAGAAGCCGAACGTACGTCCTGGGAAACGATCGAAGTCGCGATCCGCTCCCACGAGTATCGCCATCGTGACCTCACGGTTGAGGCAGCGAAAACGCTCGCACACGAGCTGGAGGCGCTGGAAACGAGGGGCTGTCGTGCCCTCGAGCAGGTGTTCGCCGGAGCCGTGGCGCTTGCTGACGCACGCCTTGAGGAGGCCCACGAGCAGCTCGACCGAGACACTCCCGCCCGACTTACGGTAGGGCGAAAGGAAGGAGACCGGCGCTGACCTGAGTGCCGGCCAGAGCACCGGCGCGGATCGCACAGGTCTTGCTAGAGCAGGCTCAGTTGAGTGGGGCCGTTTCGGTACTGCAATTCCTCGACGTCCAGCAGAGCTGTCGGATGATCTTGCGTGGCGACCTCGAGGTGGCCGGACCACCCGGCCTTCTGCAAAGCTGCACCAACCACGTCGAGCGCCAGTTCCGCGCGGTTGCATTCGTTCGAGAGGTGCGCGAGGACGACACCCGCCAGGCGGGAGTGCAGGAGGTCAACGGCGAAGCGAGCGGCCGCCTGATTGGACAGGTGCCCGTGGCTCGACGCGATACGCCGCTTCACGGACACCGGGTAGTGGCTCGTGTGCAGCAAGACTTCGTCGTGATTGGCTTCGAGTACGAGGAAATCACACCCCGAGAGTGCGTGCCTGATCTGTGCGGTCGGGCGCCCGAGGTCAGTGGCCACACCGAGGCGCAGGCCCGTGCACTCGTCCACAACTGCGACGCCTACCGGGTCCACGGCGTCATGGACCGTGAGGAACGGCTCAACTCGAATGTCGCCTATGTGGAAGGGTCGACCGGGATCGTATGGGCGGACGGTCTCCTTCCCGCGGAGGATCCCGTTGCAGGCGGCTTGCGTCCGCTCGGTCATGTAGACCGGAGTCCCGTGACGTCGCGCATATACGCCGACGCCACCGGTGTGGTCACCATGCTCATGCGTCACGACGATCGCGTCGATCGCATCGGCCTGCACACCGATGGTGTCGAGGCGTTGGGCGATCGCCCGGCCGCTGAAGCCGGCGTCGATCAGGATCCGCGTGTTGCCCCCCTGCACGAAGATCGAGTTACCGGCGCTGCCGCTTCCCAGGACCGAGACCTTCACGGCGTCATAGCCTTCCGCTCACTGAGCGCGGCGACCCGCGGTCTTCCCCCAGGCAACTCGCAGCACCTCTGTAACGCCCGGGGTGAGTTCCTGATCTCTGCGTGACATCACCCGTTCAGCTGTCTCGAGGAATTTTTCGAGACGGTGATCCCGGAAGTCCCTGCCAGATCCCCAGCTGAAGGGCGGCACCGCGTTGGGTGGCATCAGCCCGCCGAAGACATTGCTACCGGCTCCTATGACCGTGCCTGTGTTGAGGACCGTACCGATCCCTGTCTTCACATGATCGCCCAGGAAGCAGCCGACCTTTGACAGCTCCGAATCGACTTCTCCTTCAGGAGTCCAGACCCGAACTGATCGGTAGTTGTTTTTAAGATCAGAGTTCGTCGTGAAGGCGCCGAGGTTCACCCACCGACCAACGAATGCGTGTCCGATGTGCCCGTCGTGCGCCTTGTTGTCATACCCGAGGAACACACTGTGAGCGACTTCGCCGCGCACGAGGCAGACCGGCCCGATTGAGGAGGTTCCCACTGCTCCACCGAAGATGGTGGAGCCTGCACCGATGTAGAGTGGGCCTGTGAGTCGTGCGGGTCCTTCGATCGTCACTCCGTCGTCGAGACGGATTGGACCGTGGCGTAGGTCGAGGTGCACGCCAGGCTCGATCGTGGCCCCGATGCCGAGCGACACATTGTGTTCCCCGATTCGGTGCGCCCCCGGGGTCGCATCATCGGACCGGAAGAAGTGGGCGACATCTCGTGTGATCCGCTCGTCGTTCGCTGCGATCAGATCCCACGGGTGACCGAGGATCATGCCATCGAGCTCGAGGCGGGGGCTCTCGTCCGGTTCTGCTTCCGGGTTCCGCAGCCACGCCTCGGGGGGCAGAGGGTCGCCGTCCGCGATGATCCAGCCTGCGGGCGCTCCCTCGATGAAGATCCGCGACGAGCCCGATGGCTGTTCGAACTCCTGAACGTCGACGACCGCCCGACTCGACAGAAGGATACGTGTCCCAGTAGGCGCTACGTCGTCTGGTCTGATCGCGGGAGCCGCGTCAGCCTCGTCAAAGCCCACTAGCGCCGTGCGGCTAACATGCCCCAGGCATTCAGTTCCGAAGACATGCTCTGCGCGCTGGCGCAGAGTGAGGCACCCGTGGAGCAGCTCCCCTACGGGCCGCGTTAGGCTGAGTGGAGCCCAGCGACGGGCCCGGTGGTCGTCGAAGAGATACAGAGTCACGTCTGTCATCACTCGCTCTCCAGGCGCGCGAGAAGATCTTTGAGCTCGTGGGCACGTGCTCGCGGCAGCACCATCGTGGTATCCGTGGTTTGTACGACGACGAGGTCGTCCGCTCCGAGGACAACGACTCGTCCCGGTCCCTCCTCATACACAATGCAGCCAGTCGAGTCGACGAGGTCGACGTTCCCGAGTGTCACGTTGCCTGCAGCATCCGGCGCACGAGTACGGGCGAGGGCCTCCCAGCTGCCCACGTCGTCCCAGCTGAAGGTAGCCTTCACGACGCCGACGCGGTCGCTGCGCTCCATCACAGCCCGATCGATCACAGTGACAGGTACTCGCTCGAAAAAAGCCTCGTCGCCCTCTTCGCCGATCAATGGAAGAAGTTCAGAGATCTCCGGCGCGTGACGTGCCAGTTCGTCCAGGAGGACGGATGCCTTCCAGATGAAGATGCCCGTGTTCCAGAGGAATCCTTCGTTCACATATCGACGTGCTGTGTCCGCGTCGGGCTTTTCGTGGAAGGCCTGCACACGGAACGACTCGGCCGACCCGGCTGGATCGAGCGGCTCGCCGACCTCGATGTGCCCATAGCCTGTTTCAATACGATCTGGCGACACCCCGATGCTCAGGAGGAGTTCATCCCGACGAGCGACCTCAACGGCGGTTGCAACCGTATGCACGAAGGCGTCGATGGGTTCGAGCAGGTGGTCCGCGTGCAACGATACCATCACTGCATCGGGGTCGATCTGTGCCAGCTTCCACGCGGCCCACGCCAGGACAGGTGCGGTGCCACGAGCTTGTGGTTCGATCCAGAAACTTTCCCGACCAAGGTCGGGCAGAGCCGTCTGGAAAGGGCCGGCGAGATGTTCACCGGCGAGGATACGAATCCTCTCGTCGGTTGCCAGGGCACGGGCACGCTGCAGCGTATCGACGATGAGTGGCTCCTCGCTACCGAGAGGGAGAAGCTGCTTCGGCCGACGTAGTGTGCTGGCGGGCCAGAAACGGGAGCCAATGCCGCCCGCGAGGACCGTGACCCAGGCCTGGGCGTCAGGTGTCGCCGAGGATCTCTTCGATTCGGACAATGAGCTTCTTCGGGCTGAAGGGCTTGGTGAGGAAGTCGGAAGCGCCACCTGTCAGCGCCGCCTCCCAGTCTGCGTCCTGACCCTTTTCGGTGAGGATGATGACCGGAGTGTCTGCGCGGTACGGATTTGCGTGGATCTTTGCGAGGACCTCAAGGGCGCTGACGCCGGCATCATGAAATCTAGAATTGCCAGGTCTACAGCCTCCTGGCCGAGCTCATCGAGGCCTCGCATGCCGTCTGAGGCCAGCATGACCTCTAAATCCCTGACGCCGAGGGCGACTTCGAGAACACGTCGGATGTGAGGCTCGTCGTCGACAACGAGAGCGCGTCGACTCCGTGCGACGGGCGGGGCGTCGGCCACCGCATCACCTCACTGAACGGGAGTGATGGAGGGCCCCGCTCCCAACAGGATGGACAACCCTCCGTAACTGGGGCGGAACCTACCTCTGATATGGGGTAAAGTCAAGCAAATACGGGGCTTTTCGGGGTTGACCCCTTGGAATCCTATCGTCAAGTTTCGCCACCCGTTTCGGTTCCTGTTCGAGGTCCGTTTTGAAACAGATATCAGGTCAGAATCATCGGCGATCCCGCATCGCGCTGTCGCTCGCGGGGGCGCTATGCATGCTTGTGACAGCCACGGCCTGCGACGATGACCCGTTCGCATTCAACTGGACGGACAATCCTGACACGGTACTTCTGTATTCGATGGCGCGACCGGAACTGGGTCTCGTGTCGGCCTACTCGTTCTTTGAGGGGCTCGAGCTGGAGGTCGAGGTGCCAGGCGTCGCCGGTCAGTGGGACGTAGCCGTTGACACACGCGGTGGTCAGATCGTTCTGTTGCCGCCGGCGGTCTTGGGCATCTTTACCGAGGCCGAGATCGCGACCTTCGAAGACTCCCGTCTCGAAGACGTCACTGAGGCTCCGAGCGATTCACTCCGGTACGTCTCTGACGAGCCGGTGATCGTGGAATTCGGCAACGTCTACGTGGTCAAGACGAATCGCTCGCCAGGGTCGTTCGGTCGCTCCTGTCGCTATCACTCGAAGCTGGAGGCGGTCGACATCGATCCTGTGGGCGGGACCTTCCTCTTCCGGCATGTCACGAATCCCGTGTGTAACGACCGGGATCTCGTACCTCCGAACTGACCCATGCTCGACATCCGGCGGCTTCGTGCTGAGCCCGAGGCCGTAAAGGAGGCGCTCGGGCGGCGAGACGCCTCGCTCCCTCAGGCCGTGGATGTCATCCTCTCGCGGGACGAAGCTAGGCGTCAGGCGATCGGCGAGGTAAACGAACTCAAGGCCCAGCGTAACATCGTGTCGAAGCAGGTCGGTGAATTGAAACGGGCGGGTCAGGATGCGTCCGCGATCATCGAGCAGACGCGTGCCCTCGGCGAGAGGATTGCTGAGCTCGACGACGTCGTCCGAGAGGCCGACGAGTTCATTCGTCACCATCTGCTCCTCATCCCGAACGAGCCTTACCGGCGTGTGCCGGCTGGTGGCGAGGAGGCCAACGAGGTTCTCTCGATCTGGGGTGCGCCGGTGACGTTCGACTTCGAGGCACAGCCGCACTGGTCAATTGGTGAAAATCTTGGAATTCTCGACCTGCCCCGTGGTTCGAAAATCTCGGGATCGGGCTTCCCCGTTCTGGTTGGGCACGGCGCACGACTGCAGCGAGGCTTGATCAACTTCTTCCTCGACGTACACACAGAGGAGCACGGGTATACCGAGGTCCGGGTGCCCTATCTGGTCAGCCCGGAGTCGATGACTGCCACCGGCCAGCTTCCTAAGTTCGCCGAAGAGTCGTACCGGTCGGAGCGAGATGATTTGTGGCTGGTGCCGACCGCGGAAGTACCCGTAACCAACCTGCATCGTGACGAGCTGCTCACCGTCGAGGACCTGCCCAGGCGATACACCGCGTACTCGCCGTGCTTCCGGCGGGAAGCGGGTGCCGCCGGGAAAGACACGCGTGGTCTTCTGCGCGTCCATCAGTTTGACAAGGTCGAGCTCGTTCGATTCGAGACGCCCGAGCGCGGTCTCGAGGCGCTGGAGGAGCTCACCGGCGAGGTTGAGACGCTGCTGAAACGCCTCGGCCTTCACCACCGGCGACTTCTGCTCGCCACGGGCGATCTGGGGCAGAGCGGGGCGATGACGTACGACCTCGAGGTGTGGGCACCGGGTGTAAAGAAATGGCTCGAGGTATCGAGTTGCACGACGTTCACCGATTTTCAGGCGCGGCGTGGTAATATCCGGTTCCGTCGTTCCCAGTCCGAGAAGCCCGAGTTCGTTCACACGCTCAATGGTTCGGGACTGGCGCTGCCTCGCGTCATCGCTGCTCTGCTCGAGACCTTCCAGGAGCCGGACGGCAGTGTCTCGCTTCCCGAGGTCCTCCACCCCTACGTTGGTGTGCAGCGGCTGACCGCCTCGACGTAGAGAAGCCTAGCTCTTGTCTCGTCTGGGGTCGTTAATTCGTCCCGATCTCTTGCGCCGATGATTCGTATCAAGTGGCCCGTCGCCCTGGCGACACTGTTCGTGATGCTGTTGGGTTGGTACCTCCTGTACACCCAGCAGATTTTTCGTCGCGTCCAGGAGAATTCGGAGCTCCTGTCCCGTATCTACACCGAGGTGCAGGAGGGACTGGTCTCACAGGATCAGGCCGAGGTGACCCAGTCCCTGCTCGAGCTTCAGCAGATCGTGACCCAGTCGGGGGTGCCGCTCGTCGTCATGGGCCCGGGTGATACAGTACTCAATCACGTGAATCTGCCGTTCGATGTGGACGATGGGACGGTAGAGGGCCAGGAGCGCATCCGGGCCTACGTTCGGCGACTCGACGAAGAGCATGATCCGGTGGGAGACCCGCTCGGTGCGCAGCACATTCACTTTGGCGACTCTCCCGAAGCTCGAAGTTTGCGCTCTGTTCCTTACCTTCAGGCCGCCGGACTGCTGCTGACCGCCTTCATCGGTTTTCTGGTGATCCGGTACCAGAGGAGGGCAGAAAGCGAGCGGGCATGGACCTCGATGGCCCGGGAGCTGGCCCATCAGCTTGGGACTCCGCTGTCTTCGCTCGCTGGATGGCTTGAAGTGCTTCGACTTGAGGAGCGTGACCGACCGGGAGACCTCGATGACCTCGACATCGCCAGCTCGATCGGAGAGGACCTCGATCGACTCGAACGCATCAGTCACCGCTTCGAGCTCATCGGGACCGAGCCGGATCTGGAGAGCCTGTCGGTACGTCAGGTGGTCGAGGACCTCGAAGCGTATCTGGCAGCGCGCATCCCCAGGCTGGCGAAGAAAGGTGTCGATCTGATCGTCGACATCCCACACGGCTTACCGCCAGTGAAAGGCAACGAGGTGCTCCTTGTCTGGGCGCTCGAAAATGTGGTAAAGAACGCCCTCGATGCCCTCGCTGGTCGAGGTGGCAAGATCACCATTTATGCCCGAGAGATCGGGGGACAGTGGGTCAGCGTCCGCATTCGGGATTCGGGCCCGGGGGTCGCCGCAGAAGTCCGTGACCGGATCTTCGAGCCAGGGGTGTCGACGAAGTCCGGCGGATGGGGAGTGGGCCTCGCGTTGTCACGTAGGATCGTGGAAGGCGTGCACAAGGGTAAGATCGAGCTTCTCGAAACGGTCGAAGGTACGACATTCCAGATCCGCCTTCCCACAGCGGAAGACTGATCCCCACAGGCCCTCACGCATGCAGGACTCTTTCCTGAGCTCCGATCTACACCTTCAGGGGCTCAATCCCGAACAGCTCCGCGCCACAAAGCACTTCGAGGGTCCGATTCTCGTGCTTGCGGGTGCAGGCTCCGGTAAGACCAGAGTGCTCACCGCGCGTGTCTGTCACCTGATCCACGTCCACGGCGTTCCGGCTGACCGCATCTTGTCGGTCACCTTTACCAACAAGGCCGCGGGCGAGATGAAGGAGCGGATCGCGCGACTGCTCGGCTCCGCGCCGGCAGGAATGTGGGTCGGGACGTTCCACGCGATCGGAGCACGCATTCTGCGACGCCACGCGGATCGTCTCGGCTGGGATCGGACCTTCAGCATCTTTGATGCGGACCAGTCGCTGCGCTTGGTGAAGTCCGTACAGGACTCGATCGGTCTCGATCCCAAGCGCTGGAGCCCGAAGGCAATTCGCAACGAGATCAGCAGTGCGAAGAACCAGCTGATCAACGCCACCGCGTTCGCCCAGGAGCACGAAGGGTCCTTTGACCTGTACCTGCGCAATGTCGCAAAGGTCTATCCCGAGTATCAGAAGGCGCTCGAACGTCAGAACGCCTTCGACTTCGACGACCTGCTGGTGAAGCCAGTCGAGTTATTTGACGCGGTGCCGGAGCTACTCGACCGCTATCGGGATCGATTCGGGTTCGTGCTCGTCGACGAATACCAGGACACGAACCGCGCTCAGTTTCGATTCGTCGAGCTTCTGTCTGATCAGCATACGAATTTGATGGTCGTTGGGGACGACGATCAATCGATCTACGGTTGGAGAGGCGCCGACATCAGGAACATCCTGGACTTTGAGGATGCATTCCCCTCGGCCGTCACGGTGCGGCTCGAGCAGAACTACCGGTCGAGCGAGAAGATCCTCGACGCGGCGAACCATGTGATCGCAGAGAATCTGAACCGGAAAGGAAAGACGCTTCGGACCGAGCGGGTCGGGGGTGAGCCGCTCACGATCCTCGAGTCGTTCGATGAAAATGACGAGGCCCGCTGGATCGTCGGCGAGATCGAGACTCGCGTGCGCGAAACACCGGGTTCGTCTTATTCATCGGCAGCGGTTTTGTACCGTACGAACGCGCAGGCGCGCGCCCTGGAAGACGCATTCCGGCGGGAGGGTATCCCTTATCAGGTGGTAGGAGGTGTCCGCTTCTACGCACGACGCGAGATCCAGGACGTGCTCGCGTATCTGCGCCTGATCTCCAACCCACGGGACGCGGTCGCGTTCGCACGTGTGGTGAACTATCCGAGGCGCGGTATTGGCCTGACAAGCCAGGAACACCTGGTGCGCTGGGCTGCCGAACAGGACCTGTCGCTCCTGGAGGCGGCGCTACGAGCGAGTGAAGTCCCGAAGCTCCGGGCGGCCGGTGCTCGTGGGCTCGAACGCTTTGCCGAGCTCATCCAGCGCTTCGGCGTGCGGGCCACCCAGGCACGTGTCGGAGATCTGCTCGAAGAGCTGGTGGAGGACCTCGATCTCGTGCGTCACCTCGTCGAAGAAGGGCCTGACGGAGAAGACCGGGCCCGAAACGTCACCGAGCTCATCGCCGGTGCGGTGGATTTCGACTCCACGCAGGTGCAGAGCGTCGCCGAGGAGGATATCGACACGTTCACGGAGCTCGATCTCTTTCTGCAACAGGTAGCTCTGGTTGCCGACGTGGATCGCCTCGATCCGAGTTCGGACACCGCAACCCTCATGACGCTGCACAATGCCAAGGGACTCGAGTTTCCGATCGTCTTCATCGCGGGCATGGAAGAGGGGCTCTTCCCGCTGGGCCGCGCATACGACGACCCTGAAACTCTCGAGGAGGAGAGGCGCCTCTTCTACGTCGGGATTACGCGGGCCGAGAACAAGCTTTCCCTGTGCTGGGCAAGGCAGCGCCGGCGCGCGGGAGACTTCAACTACAATACCCGTTCGTCATTCATCGACGCGATCCCCGAAGAGCTGATCGAGGAGCGGCGCTCGAAGCGGCTGAGCATTACGGCACAATCGACACCGCATCGAAGCGGGCGCGCGTGGCGGTCCGAAGGTGGAGGTCGTGACAATGGTGGTGACGAGTACGAGCCGGATCCTGATCTCGCAATGAACCAGGATACCCCGCGCTTCTTGAAGGGAGAGCGGGTCGTCCATCAGACCTTCGGCTCCGGATCGGTTGTCGAGATCTCGGGCTTCGGTCGAGACCTCAAGGTGACCGTCGACTTCGATGACGTGGGCCGGAAGAAACTTCTGCTGCGCTACGCTGCGCTTGAAAAAGACTGGCCATGAGCGTCGACCGAGCTGAAGTCGACCGGATCGCTCGCCTCGCGCGATTGAGTCTTGAGGATGAGGAAGCCGATCGGTTGACCGGGGAGATGAATCTGATCCTCGCGTACGTGGAACGGCTACGCAGTGCCGATTCAGAGAGAAGTCGCGGCACGGGGCCCCGCGAGGCGGACCAGCAGCCAGAAGCGATCGAGGGCGTGCGCGACGAGACCGGATCGCCCGATCCCCTGAGCGAAGGCCCTGGTGCGTTTGCGCCGGAGTGGGTGGAGGGCTTCTTCGTCGTGCCGCCGCTCCCGGGTGTTACCGCGGAGGACGATGAGGGATGACGGCGTTGGACTTGCTCGAGACGATCCGTCGAGACGAGTCGTTGGACTCCAGCCTCAACGCCTTTGTCTCGCTCGCCGACAGGGATGCCCTGGAAGCTTCGTTCGGAGGCCGTGGTGAGGCCGGGCGACGTGGTGGGGGAGGAGAAAACCGGGCTCTCGAGGGAGTGGCTGTTGCTGTAAAAGACAACCTCGTGACCCTCGATCTTCCGACGACGTGCGGGTCGAACATGCTCGACGGTTACCGCTCTCCGTTCGAGGCGACAGCGGTACGGCTGCTGCGCGAAGCCGGCGGTATCGTTGTCGGCAAGACGAACATGGACGAATTCGGCATGGGTTCGTCGACTGAACACTCAGCGTGGGGTCCCACCCTGAATCCACATGATCGGACTCGTGTGCCGGGTGGGAGTTCAGGTGGTTCTGCTGCCGCGGTCGCGGCCGGCTACGTGAGTATGGCGCTTGGCTCGGACACCGGTGGGTCGGTCCGACAGCCTGCCGCCCTGTGCGGTGTCGTAGGGATCAAGCCGACGTACGGTCGCGTCAGCCGTTACGGGCTTGTTGCATTCGCATCGTCACTCGATCAGATCGGCACCTTCGGGGGGACCGTCCATGACGCTGCGGCGTTGCTGGCCGTCATTTCCGGGCACGACCCGCGGGATGCGACCAGTGGGAATCGCTGCGCGCTCTCATCCGTGGACGTTGTTCCTGATCCGGCTACAGCCGGGTTGTCGGGGATCACGATCGGTGTCCCCGTGGAGTACTTCCCAGATACCCTCGACACCGGGATCCGTCACCGCACGGAGCGGGCACTCGACCACCTTCGTGCCGCAGGGGCGACGGTTCGCGAGGTCACTCTCCCGAACACCGATCTGGCCGTGCCGTGCTACTACGTGCTCGCTCCGGCAGAGGCGTCGAGCAACCTGGCCCGCTTCGACGGGGTGCGGTTTGGCCAACGGGTGTCTGCCTGGTCCGTTGCTGAGATGTACGAGGCGACGCGCAGGCAGGGGATGGGCCCAGAAGTGAAGCGGCGCATCATGCTGGGCACGTTCGCACTCTCCGCTGGCTACTACGACGCCTACTACGGCACAGCGCAACGGGTTCGAGCGGACATCCGCGCAGATTTCGAGCGGGTCTTCGGGCTCGGCGTCGATCTGCTCTTCACGCCGACCACGCCCTCCCCGGCTTTTCTGATCGGGGAGAAGATCGACGATCCGCTAGAGATGTACCGGGAAGACATCTTCACGACGCCCGCCAGTCTAGCGGGTATCCCCGGCATGTCCGTACCGATCGGGTCCGTGCAGGGCCTACCGGTTGGTGGGCAGTTCCTCGCCCCGTGGTGGGAAGAGGAGATGATGATCCGGGCGGCGTGTGTGCTCGAGACGGCGTTGAAGGAGTCGTGACCGCCTGGCAGCCGGTCGTCGGGATCGAGGTGCACGCGCAACTCCGTACCGGACGGAAGCTGTTCTGCGCTGATCGTGCCGTCTTCGGGGCTGCTCCAAACACGCACGTATGTCCCGTGTGCCTTGGTCTTCCAGGCGCGTTACCGACCCTCGATGCCGAGGCCGTACGCCTCGCGATACGGACCGCCCTCGCGCTCGAGTGCACGGTGCATGATCGAGCCGTCTGGGCCCGGAAGAACTACTTTTACCCGGATCTGCCCAAGGGATATCAGATCACGCAGTTCGAAGAGCCTTTGGCGACTGCCGGGAGGGTCGAATACGACAGCGAGGATGGACCCGCCGTCGTCCGGATCCACCGGATTCATATGGAGGAGGACGCGGGCAAGTCGGTGCACGACCGGATCCCGGGTGCGACTGCCGTCGATCTGAACCGGGCCGGTACCCCGCTCGTAGAGATCGTAACTGAACCGGATCTTCATGAGCCCGCCGATGTCCGTGCCTTTCTTCAGGCGCTCAAACGGATTCTGGAGTATGCAGGCGTGAGCAACTGCTCCATGGAGGAGGGAAGTCTGAGGGCAGATGCGAATATCTCGATCCGGCGGATGGGCGATACGGCGCTCAACACGAAGACCGAGATCAAGAACGTCAATTCATTCGCTGGGATCGAACGCGCGCTCCAGCTCGAGATCGCGCGGCAGATCCGGGTCATCGAAGCCGGTGCAGCTGTCCGCTCGGAGACGCTGCTGTGGGACGATCACCGAGGCGTCCTGCGCCCCATGCGAGCCAAGGAGGAACGCCACGACTACCGGTACTTCGCCGAGCCGGATCTGCTCCCGCTGCGGCTGAGCGCAGATGCGATCGCGTCTGAACGTGATGCCTTGCCGGAACTCCCGCGTGCGCGGGCCACCCGCTTTCGCGAAGAACTCGGACTGTCTGCGTACGACGCGGACGTGCTCACACAGACTGCGGACGGGGCTGACTACTTCGAGGCGGTCACGAATGGCTGCCACGATGCAAAGTCTGCCGCGAATTGGGTTATGGGGCCGATCCAGGCTCTCATGAAGGAGCAGGGGAGCGCGGCACATGACTTCGGGATCCGTCCGCACCAGATCGTCGAACTAATTGAACTCCTGAACGCAGGCACAATCTCCGACTCCGTTGCGAAGAAGGTTCTGCGGTGGATGCTGGAGGAGTCGAAGGCTGCCGGCACGATCGTCTCCGAGCGTGCCCTCGAACAGGTTCGCGACACCGCGCTTCTGATGGATTGGGTGGATGAGGTCCTGGCAGTCCACCCGGATGAAGTCGAGCGCTACCGCGGTGGCGAGGCGAAGCTCGTCGGATTCTTCGTTGGTCGAGTGATGGGGCGGTCGGGCGGACGTGCCGACCCTCGTCTGGTCAATGAGTTACTTCTGGATCGCCTGAAGGTCTGAACGGGGGTAGGGTGCGCCCGGCAGCCGTCTCTGAACTGATCCCCGAGGCGAACTCCGGGTCCTTGATCTGAGGCCAGTACACCAGCGGCTCCTCCGGAAATCCGAAGAACGCGTCGGCCATCTCGGCCAGCACCTCGGCATGGTCTGCCGTGTGATCGGACATCGCTCTGCGTCTGACTTTCTTGGCGAGCTTCAGGTTCAGGTCTCCAACCGGGTCGAGTTGGGCCGCAGCCGCATCCTCCCGATCTCTCAGGTATCCGATTATATGCTCGAACGAACGCTCGAAGTACTGATCGACAACAGGATTGGGCAGATCGAATCGTGAGTTTGCGAGCACCTGGCTAAAAACCTGCTGCCATCGTTCGTGACCCTGGAAGCGGATCATCCCGCGGAAAATCCGCCGATTGGTGCCGAAGCTGAACACGGTCCGACTCAGAACCTCATCGAAGAGCGCATCGGCTTCATTGTGGTCATGATCCACGACCACGTGCCGGGCCAGGTTCAGGAAGTCTCCACCCACATGCATGTCCATGCGGTGCTCCCAGTACGTATGACCTAGCGCCTGAGTTGTATTGGTGAGCACGAGTTGGCGGGGGACGAATGTGTTGTGTGCTACGGTGTCAGCCGCGAGGTGGGACAGGTAGCCTAGCCCCATCGCCGCGAGTCGTTCGGATCCCGCCGTCTGGAAGATCTCCTCCCCTATATGCCAGTTATGGCAGTGCCTGCCTTTGGGGACGTACTTCTTCGCGAATGAGATGTCGGCCGCGACCGATCCGTAGAGGTATTGCAGGGGGTAGCGCTCGAGAAGCGTCCTGACTGCCGGGGGAACGAGGTACAGCGCACTGAGGACCGCCTCACCCAGAGCGACGTGTGTGGCCGGCCCCCAGGCGAAGACAGGCTCCGGGGCAAGTAACAGCCACCATGAAGCGATTGCGAACGCCGACAGCAGAGCGCGGCCGAAGGCCACGGGTGGTCTCAGTCCCCAGTGTCCGTGGGCGACCTAACCGGCTCGGTGGGCTTTTCTGCCACCGGACCCGACTCCGCCTGAACGAGCTCGTCCTGGGTGTGCTCTGCCGACTCTTCACCGTCTTCGTCTCCGTCGACCCCTTCGCGATCCGTGTCGCCTGGGCCGTCGTGACGATGAGGAGAGGCAATGTGACGCGCGCCGGCCTTTACGCCGCGGACGGTGGACGCCGTGTCGAGGAAGATCTCCTCGGCCTCGACCTGAACGACCTCCATCAGGGCATTGAAGTCCTCTATCCGGTCTTCCATGTGGTCGGAGGCCTGCTGTAGACGGTCGGAGAGCGCACGAACGGATGAGTTCAGGCGCTCAACGTCGGTCCGTAGGGCCTGCGTGATAAACTCCAGGTTGTCGGAGATGAGCTTCGCGCGGTCGGAGACCGGGCCGATGTGGTTCTTCGCGACGCCCCTCATGTCCCCGAGGAGACGGTTGAATCGCAGGAACACGGACAGCACGACCAGCACGAGAGCCAGCAGCGCCAGAGCGATCAAGACCAAAGCCGCATCGGAAAGCGTGGTCAGCATCATGCCACTGGCGGCGACCTGAGCGAGACTGAGCGTAGACATCCCCATGACCCCAAGATAATGCGCTACAGCGTCTTCGTCTCGCCGGGCGCGGGTATTTCGGCATGTATCGTGCACTTCCAAGCATTCGGTGAGCCGAGGCTCGGCAGGCCGCGGTTCCGCTTAATTGTTCAGTGGTACGGAGGTGCTCGATGGTGCGGTTGGCGAGGGATATGGGGTCCAGGTATGTTTCAACTTCCGCGGCCCGGCCGTCGGCCGTGATCGGTCGTCTCCGCGCCGCCCCCTTCTCACCGCGCTTTCAGGACGCTATGGGGACCTTCGTGGTCGAGGGTGGGCACCGGCTCGAGGGCCGGATACGCCCAGCAGGGAACAAGAACGCTGCGTTGCCTTGTCTCGCAGCCGCCGTCCTCTGTTCGGAGCCGGTTTCCTACGAGAACGTCCCACGCATTAGGGACGTACTCACCTTCCTCATGATCATCGAGGAGCTGGGGGCCGAGGTCACGTGGTCGGGGGATAACGAGGTGACCATCGACGCCGGCGGTGTACGCACCGATCGCGTCGATCCGGACATGGCCCGTCGTATCAGAGCCTCCGTGCTGCTCGCGGGGCCGCTGCTCGCGCGATTCGGACACGTGGAGCTACCTCCACCGGGCGGAGACGTCATCGGACGCCGACGCATGGACACCCACTTCCTCGCGTTCGAGGCGCTGGGTGCGGAGCTCATTCTGCATCACGGCTTCGAGATCAAGGCCGAGCGCCTGCTCGGTGCCGACTTCTTCCTGGACGAGCCGTCCGTGACCGGTACGGAGAACGCCATCATGGCTGCCGTTCGGGCCCAGGGTGCGACCACCATCCGTAACGCGGCTGCCGAACCGCACGTCCAGGATCTCTGCCATCTCCTGAACAGTATGGGGGCACAGATCTCGGGGATCGGGACACACAAGCTGACGATCGAGGGCGTTAAGGACCTTCATGGTACGCACTTCCGTATCGGAGCGGACCACATTGAGACGGGGTCGTTCATTGGCCTGGCGGCCGTCACCGCGAGTGACATCATCATCGAGGGGGCGCCTATCGAGCACCTCGACTCGACTCTGATTGGATTCCGACGGCTTGGGATCCGGTGCGATGTCGTGGGAAGCGACCTCTACGTGCATGGCTCCGAGGAGCACCACATCCAGAGGGACGCCTTCGGAGCGGTCCCCAAGGTGGACGACGGTCCCTGGCCGGCCTTTCCGGCCGATCTGACCTCGATCGCGCTCGTTGCAGCGACACAGTGTCATGGCACCGTGCTCATCCACGAGAAGATGTTCGAATCTCGTATGTACTTTACCGACAAGCTCGTAGGTCTGGGCGCTTCGATCATCTTGTGTGATCCCCACCGAGCCGTGGTGGTGGGGCCGAGTCCGCTCCAGGGTGGGGTCGTGGAGAGCCCGGATATCCGGGCTGGCATGGCGCTTCTGATTGCAGCGCTCGGGGCGGACGGTACGTCCACCATCCACAACATCCGGCAGATCGAGCGCGGGTACGAGCGGATCGACGAGCGCCTCGGGCAACTCGGCGCGAAGATCGAACGCACCGGGGACTGATCCACGGGGAATCCCGGCGGCCGCTATGTTCGTGCGGTTCGCTGGAGACCCGATATCACCTCAGGACGGACCGTGATGAGTGACGAACAGAAAGCCACAGGAAATATGGAGCAGGATTCGGCCCCGGACACCGCGAAGGACCGGAATGACTCTCAGGGGCGCCGCAAATCAATGGGTGACGGAATCAAGGAAGGACTCGGCGTGCTGTCCGCCTTCAAGGATGCTCTGGAAGAAACCATTCAGGAGGCACGTGAGCGTGGTGATTTGTCCACCGACCGAGCGAAAGAGGTGATGAAGGACACGCTCGGAAAAGCTCAAACCGCTGCCGAAGGTGCCCGTGATCGTCTCGATTTCGCCACTCAGGCTGATCTCGAGAGTGTGAAGGATGCCGTCGATGCCATGAAGGTACGGTTGGGTGAGATCGAGGAATGCGTCTTCGGGTCATCTGAAGATCCGCAAGCCGCCACTGAGGCGGCCCCGGCAGCCGGCCGGGACAGGGCCGGTACGACCGATGGGGACTTGGCAGGCAGCTGATCTGCCCGGTGTGCGTTTCACGCGTGACTCACGGCTCAGTGCAGGCGCACCCCGGACCTCGGGTTGAGCGAGCGCCGGGGCTGCTCTATATTGTCCCTCCGTTATATCCGCGAGGTTAGCGGCGGCAGTATCGAAGTGGGGGAGTTGGTCGCCCCCGCTTTTTTGTTCGATGTGGACATGGGGTTCGCTGCTTCGGTGGCGTACCCCTCGTTGTTGATTGGAGGGTCGTATGCGGGCCGTTCCGGAGATCGATCAGAGCCTCGAGGGCCGAGTTGAAGAGCTTGGCTATGAGGTGGTCGAGTTGCGGTGGGGTGGCAGTGGCCGCCGTCCAATGCTCAAACTCCGCATCGATCGTCCGGATACGTTTCCGGGCGAAGGTGTGACCGTGGACGAGTGCGCCAAGGTGAGTCGGGCGCTCGAGTCTTGGCTGGATGAGTTCGAGGGGCTCTCTGAGCGCTACGTACTCGAAGTGTCGTCCCCCGGTGTCGACCGGCCGCTGTTGCGGCCGCGCGATTTCGAGCGGTTCAAGGGGGAGTACGTCGCGGTGAAGGGGAAAGACGTACTCCTCGACAAGGCGACGCGAATTGAGGGAGAACTACTCGGCCTCGCGAAGTCGGGCACCGACGAAGAGTCGGTGCTGCTGCGCCTGCCGAGCGGCGAGGAGGTGAGTATTCCGAGATCGGAAATCCGGAAGGCGCACCTCGTCTTTACGTGGAAGTGAGGAGATAGAATGGCGAACGCGGCACAGATCGTGGCGGCCTTCCGGGACGTCGCGGCGACAAAGAGCCTCTCCGATGAGGAGATGACCGACTTGGTCAAGGACGGCATGCTTGCCGGACTGGCGCGGATCTATGGTGCCACGGTCCAGGCCGAGATCGATATCGACGAGGACACGGGGGACTTCGACATCGTCGTCCTGCGGCGGGTCGTGGACGAGGTGGAGGACCCAGCGACCGAAATCGTGCTCGACGAGGCGCGCTGGGACGATGACACCTACGAAGTCGGTGACGTGATGGAGGTTCCGGTTGCGTTCACGGACTTCGGCCGAAACGCCGTGATGGCGGTGAAGCAGCGGATCGTGCAGCGGGTGCGAGAGAATGAGCGCGACCGCATTCGTGATGAGTTCGCTGACCAGATCGGACACCTGCTGTCGGGTGAGCTTCAGCAGATCGAGCGTGGCAAGCTCGTCGTGATGCTGAACCGGTCTCGCGACGCCGACGCCATCATTCCGTGGAAGGACCAGAACCCGCGTGAGCGGTTTCGTCAGGGGGACCCTATCCGTGCGGTATTGAAGAAGGTCGAGGAGACACCGAAAGGCCCGCGCCTCATTCTGTCGCGCGCCGATCCACTCTTTGTGTCTGCGCTCTTCCACCTCGAAGTACCTGAGATCCATCAGGATATTGTGGAGATTCGTGAGATCTCGCGTGAGGTGGGTGGACGTTCGAAGATCGCTGTATACAGCCGGGACGAATCAATCGATCCAGTGGGTGCGTGCGTAGGCCTCAAGGGTTCGCGTGTGCAGGCCGTTGTGAACGAACTCGGCGGTGAGCGAATCGATATCGTACCGTGGCATCCTGATCCTGAGGTTTTCGCCCGTCGTGCGCTGGCTCCCGCCCGCGTGTCGAAGGTGTTTACGGACTCCGAGCGGCAGGTCGTCACCGCGATCGTCGACGAGGACCAGCTCTCCCTCGCGATCGGACGAAATGGTCAGAACGTTAGGCTCGCTTCGCAGCTCATTGGTTGGCAGATCGACTTGTATGGTTCGCGCGAATGGGTGGAGCGCGGTGAGGAGTTCACGGCCCTCGTGGAGGGGCGTAGCGACGATCAATACGAGACCTCGGATTTCCCGCTTTCGGAGCTGGATCTGCGGCCGGCCGTACTGGCGGCCCTTTCTGAGGTCGGATATGATACGTTTCTGCAGATTATTGACTTGGAACGCCGAGATTTCCTTGTGATGAAGGGTCTCGGCGAGGAAGATGCGGAACGTCTCCTGCAGCTCATCGACGAGCTGACGGTGGTTGAGGGCGAGGTGCTCGCGGCCGAGGCGGAGCTACCCGTAACTCCCGATTCCGAGGAAGATGACGCCGAAGATGATGGAGACTCGGAAGAGTAGTGCTCTTCGGCTCTTAGGCCTGGCCAGGCGGGCCGGTGCGGTGGCTCTGGGGACTGATTCAGTGCGCCGTGCCATCCGTGATGGCGAGGCTTTGCTGATTTTGATGGCTGAGGACGCGTCAAGCGTCCAGTTAAAAAAACTACGAACAACGCGCGATGACGGATCGATCCCCCGGGTGACCCTGGGGGATCGTGCCACGTTGGGTGCCGCGGTGGGCATGGCTGCCCTCTCCGCGGTGGCCGTCACTCACGCGTCGTTTGCTACTCGACTCGTCGAGGAGCTCAAGAGCTCTGAAGACGGGGGCAGCATGGACGCAGTGGAGGCGTAGCACCAAGTATGCAGGTATTCGAACTCGCAGATGATCTGAACGTCGACGCCGAGGTGTTGATCGGGCTTCTCCGGCACATGGGTATTCCCGTGTCCGATGACGAGGCCCCGATCACGGACGGCCAGGTGGCGAAGGTCCTCGCGAAGATGGAGCGCGAACGACGGTCGGGTCACAAGGACCCGACCGAGGCAATTCGTGCGGCCATGGAAGATGCTGCGCCGACCACAGGTCGTCGTCGTCGCCGCCGTCGTGCGGTGGACGTCGAGTCCGAGGTGGAAGAAGCAGAGGCTGAGGAACTCGAGTCCGAAGCGGTTGAAGTAGAGACCTCAGAGGATGACGAGGCTGCTGAGCCCGTCGCGACTGCTGAGCCCGTCGAGACGGCCGCCGACCTCGAGGAGCAAGAGGAAGATGTAGCTGAGGACGAGCCTGTCGAAGCCGTGGCCGAGGTGGACGACCATCTCGATGACGCTGCTTCCTCAGTCGAGGAAGACGTCGTCGAGGATACGCCCTCGGCGGAGATCGAAGAGGCGGTGGAGGACGCTCAGGCGGAGCCTGAGCCCGTAGCCGAAGGGCCAGCGGCTGAGGCGCCGACCGAGTCTAAATCGGACTTGAAACCGGCGCATATCGGTGGACCGGTTCGTACGATCCGTCGACCGACTCCGGCCGCAGCCTCCGGCCCGGGTGGGCAGGTGCGCGTTCAGGCTCAGGGGTATACAGCCGACGGTCGACGTCAGCGTAAAGCCCAGGGCAAGAAGGGTGAGAAGAAGAAGGGCGTCGATCGCAATGCAGTGAAGGACAACATTGCGCGCGTCATGGCCGAACTCCGGGGCGGTAGCGGGAAGAAGCGCCGCAAGAAGGGGCCGCGCCTCTCTGCTGAAGAGCAGGAGGCACAGGCTCAGGAGCAGGAGGACAGGCAGGAGCGCGAGCGCCGCACGGTCAAGGTCAATGAGTTCCTGACTGTGGCAGAGCTGGCGGAGCTCGTGGACGTGACCGCCTCCGAGATCATCGGATCCGCATTCAAGAATCTCGGGTTGATGGTCACCATCAACCAGCGGCTTGACTTCGACCAGATCGAGCTACTTCTCGACGAGTTCAATTTCACCGCGGAGAAGGAAGAGGAGTACATCGCCGAGGCCGAGGTCGAAGAGGAAGAGGATGATCCGGCGACGCTGCAACCGCGTCCGCCGGTCGTGACCGTTATGGGTCACGTCGACCACGGGAAGACGCTCCTGCTCGATCAGATCCGTTCGACCAATGTCGTGGCGGGTGAGGCCGGTGGGATTACCCAGCACATTGGTGCGTACAATGTCGAGCTCGAGGATGGGCGAAGCGTCGCGTTCCTGGATACTCCTGGTCATGCCGCGTTCACCGCGATGCGTGCCCGTGGTGCCGACGTCACGGACATTGTGATTCTCCTCGTTGCCGCGGACGACGCAGTCATGCCTCAGACGATCGAGGCGATCAGTCACTCCCGGAACGCGGGCGTGCCTTTGATTGTGGCGATCAACAAGTGTGATCTGCCGGCTGCCGACCCCATGCGGGTGAAGCAGGAGCTACTGCAGCACAGCGTCAACGTCGAGGACTTCGGCGGTGATGTGCTCGCTCAGGAGATCTCCGCGAAACAGGGCACCGGCATCGACGAGCTGTTGGACAAGGTCCTGCTCCAGGCAGAGATGCTGGAGCTGACGGCGAACCCCGATCGCGAAGCCCAGGGAACGGTCATCGAGGCACAGCTGGACCCGGGAAAGGGGCCGGTTGCCACGGTGCTGATTCAGAAGGGGACGCTCCGTGTCGGGGACCCCTTTGTCTGCGGTTTATACGATGGTCGCGTTCGCTCCATGCTCGACGAGCGTGGTCACGCGGTCGCTGAGGCTGGTCCGGCGGTCCCCGTTCAGGTGCTGGGTTCGGGTGGCGTGCCGCAGGCGGGTGACACGTTCCAGGCGATGTCGGCTGACCAGGCGTCTGAGATCGCAGGGACGCGTCAGCGTCTCGATCGCGAGAAGCAGCTCCGTGTCCGCGAGCGTGGACTCAAGCTGGGCGACTTTGGCAAGCTGGTGAAAGCGGGTCAGCTCTCCGAACTGCCGATCGTCATCAAGGGCGACGTGGACGGTTCGGTACAGGCGCTGTCTGATTCGCTCGAGCAGCTCAGCACGAGCGAGGTTGCCGTGAACATCGTCCACCGTGGCGTTGGTGCGATCAACGAATCCGACATCCTGCTGGCGCAGACGGCAGGTGCGGTGATCCTGGGCTTCCGGGTGCGGCCGCAGACCGCGGCACGACTGGTGGCCGAGCGTGATGACGTCGAGATAAACGTGTACGACGTGATCTACGAGGCGGTCGACGACATCACGGCTGCACTTGAAGGGATGCTTTCGCCGGAGAAGCGGGAGACGATCGAGGGGGCTGCCGAGGTCCGAGAGGTCTTCAAGGTCTCGAAAGTGGGCACGATCGCCGGCTGCTACGTGTCCGACGGCAGGATCGACCGGAAGGGGCACGGTCGCCTCGTTCGCGACGGGGTAGTCGTCTACGACGGCGAGATCTCTTCGCTCAAGCGCTTCAAAGATGACGTGAAGGAAGTCCGCGAAAGCTTCGAGTGTGGTATCGGAATCACCAACTTCAACGACATCAAGGTCGGCGACGTCATCGAGTGCTACACGGTCGAGGAGTTCGCCCGGACGCTCGCGAGCTCGACCTGACGGCCGCGCCTGACGTCCGTCGAGGCCGGTGGCCATGGTCGTTGCGTCGCAGACGTGGGAGTTGTCCCTGCCGGGATGCTCGTCCTTGAAGGAGAAGAGGTCGGTCGTCCGTTCCTTGCGCGATCGCCTTTCGTCGCGCTTCAACGTGTCCGTAGCAGAGACCGGGCTGCAGGATGTGCACGTGCGAGCCAAGCTATCCGTGGCACTGGTCGCGAGCGACGGGCGCATGGCGGAATCCGTGCTGGACAAGACCGACCGCCTGATAGAGTCGCACGGCGGTGCCCTGATCGTCCGCGTCCACCGGGAGATTCATTCGTGAGTACACGCCCCGAGTCTGCCCGATGAGCAAGCGACGCGCCCGCCTGAACGAGCAGCTCCGTCGAGAGTTGTCGGAGCTGATCCGACTCCAGGTCCGCGACCCCAGGGTCGGGCTGGTCACGATCACAGGGGTCGATATTGCGGCCGACCTCGGCTCTGCCCGTGTCTACATTCGGGCGGTCGGTGGCCCTGATGAGATGGCGGTGAGTCTCGAAGGGCTTGGTGCCGCAGCACCCTTCCTGCGGACTCAGCTGGGTCGGATTCTGCACGTACGGCGTGTTCCGGAGTTGCGCTTCCGGGAGGATCGCTCCTTCGAGGGTGCGGCCAGGATCGAGCAAATGCTCACTGAGGTGTTTCCAGAAGGGGACGAGGCCCCGTCCGACGGTGATGAGTTCGCTAAGGCGGAGGCTGAGGCGCCAGAAGCAGACGAGACGACCGGCGGAGACGAGGCTCCGGGAGTCTCTTCGTGAAGCTCGCCGACGGCGACTTCCTTCTTCCGGTAGACAAGCCTGTCGGCCCTACCTCTCACGACGTCGTTGGCATGGCTAGACGAGCGCTTCGTACTCGCAGAGTAGGCCATACCGGAACGCTCGACCCGTTTGCGTCGGGCCTATTGGTCCTGTGTGTGGGGCGTGCCACGCGGCTCTCGGAGTACTTCACCGGAATGGACAAGAGCTACGATGCGGTCGCCCGCCTGGGGATCGAGACCGATACGCTCGACCTCGAGGGTGAGGTTGTTTCGACTAATGACGCGTGGCGCGACCTGGATCGGGCATCCATCGAGTCGGCTACCGGGACTCAGGCGGGGTCAATCGAGCAGGTGCCGCCGCAGTTCTCCGCCAAAAAGGTAGATGGCGAGGCGATGCACCGGCGCGCCCGGCGCGGGGAAGAAGTCGCGCTGCGTTCGGTGCCGGTTACGGTACATGAACTCACAGTGACGGATGCACCTCTGCCGGACCTGCACTTCACGGTGCGCTGTTCGAGCGGCACCTACATCCGTGCGATCGCCCGTGATCTGGGGACGGCGCTCGGCTGCGGCGCGCATCTCACGACGCTGCGGCGCACCCGGGTCGGCCCGTTCGATCTGTCTAGGGCGCTACCTGTGAGTGCTCTCGACGACGAGAGTGCCGTCACAGCTGCATGCATGGAACCGTCGGAGGGGCTGCATCACCTGACTACGGTGACGGTCGATGACGGAGTCGCCAGTCGAATCCGAAATGGACAGCGCGTGCGCATCGCGGATCCCGGCAGTGCCTCTGACGCGCTGGTGACTGTGACGTGTGGTGCGGATCTGCTCGCGATGGCCACCCTGGACGACGGGGTGCTGCGGCCGAGGAAGGTCTTCCCGGCATGAGTGAAGTGCAGTGGGCCTACCCTCCGGGCATCCCGCGCGACCGAGGCACCGTGGCTACGGTCGGGACGTTCGATGGAGTCCATCGAGGACACTGGACGGTACTTCGGGAAATCCGGGAGCGTGCGGACGCATCGGACCGACGCAGCGTACTGGTCACCTTCGATCCCCATCCGCTGCGAATTGTCCGACCCGAGCACGCTCCGCTCATGCTGACTACGCCGGTCGAGAAGAAAGAGATCCTGGCGGAGAGCGGCCTCGACTATGCGGTCTTCATCAGTTTCACGAAGGCCCTGTCCCGTTACGAACCCCGCCGCTTCGTCGAGGAGATTCTCGTCGAACGGCTGGGTGTCGAGGAACTCGTCATTGGCTACGACCATGGGTTCGGTCGCGATCGAGAGGGGGATCCTGAGACGCTGCGTGCGATCGGCGTTGAGTCGGGGTTCACCGTGGATGTGGTTCCGCCGGTCTCCGTCGGAGGTGCCCCCGTGTCCTCGTCCCGTATCCGTGAGACGCTCCTTCAGGGGCAGGTAGCTGACGTGATTGAGCCGCTTGGTCGCCCGTACTCAATTCGCGGCATCGTCGTGCGCGGGGAAGGAAGGGGGAAGGGGCTCGGGGTCCCCACGGCCAACCTTCGCGTCATGGAGCGGGACAAGCTTGTCCCACCTGAAGGGATCTATGCCGTACGGGGTGTTCTCCGGGACGGTAGCTATGCGGGTGCCCTTCACATGGGCCCGAGACCCACGTTCAAAGGGTCACCACCCAGCGTCGAGTTGCATCTGCTCGAGTTCGACCGGGACATCTACGGCGAAGAGGTGCGGGTGGATTTCATCGAACGCTTGAGAGATATCGAGCCGTTTGTGGGGGTCGACGCGCTGCTGGAGCAGATCCGAAAGGATGTAGATCAGGCTCGGGAGATCGCTTCGGGGTGGACGCACCTGCCGTAGACGACCTTTCGGGGTTTGCCTAGCTTTTAAAGCTGAACCTCGAAGGCCACCCAATCTGGGTGTTCAGCTTTCGCTTCCCTTGCAGCATCGGACTCCTGAGGAGGCGCGCCACCATGGCGATCGTCAAGGAAGACATCATCAAGAAGTACCAGCTCCACGAGACAGATCGTGGGAGCGCCCCGGTCCAGATCGCGATCCTCACTGCACGGATCAACGACCTTCGGTCGCACTTCGACGCGCACCGGAAGGATCACCACTCCCGGCAGGGCCTGCTCAAGATGGTTGGCCGCCGGCGCAGGCTTCTCGACTACGTGAAGCGCGACGACGTGGAGCAGTACCGCGAGCTCATCAAGGATCTCGGACTGCGGCATTGATTTCTCCCGGACGCTTCTTGCGTTCGGGAAACCCACGGCCGCCTGGTCGTGGTGAAGGACCCGGTCCGCGCGCCACACGGCGTGCGGAGCCGGCACATCAGCCGGGTGCGTACGTGCCTCGGGTGGGAGACGGCCTACAACATGGCTGCACAGTCGGGCTCACGGCTCGCTCTTCAAGCGCTCCGTGCCCCCTCGCGGCGGTCGCTCTCTCCTCCGGATCTCATGCGCGCACTTCGGCCCCTTGTTCAGGGGCGGGACTATCCCGTCCGCAAACGAAGTGAGTAACAACACATGATGCAAAGAATGGAGCGCCAATTCGCAGGGCGCACGCTCTCGCTCGAGGTCGGCCGCATGGCCAAGCTCGCGCAGGGTTCGTGCCTCGTGCAGTACGGCGACACGGTTGTCCTTTGTGCCGTCACGGTGCGGGATGATCCCACACACCTCCCCTTCTTCCCCCTCACGATCGAGTATCGTGAGAAGTCGTACGCCGCGGGCAAGATCCCCGGTGGCTTCTTCAAGCGGGAAGGACGCCCGGGCGAGAAGGAGATCCTCTCCGCCCGTATGATCGATCGGCCTATCCGGCCGCTATTCCCGGACGGATTCATGCACGAGACCCAGGTCGCGTGCTTCATCCTTTCGGCTGACCAGGAAAACGACGCGGACGTGATCGCTCTTCTCGGGGCCTCGGTCGCGCTGAACATGTCCAAGGCTCCGTTCAACACGGCGGTGGCTTCGGCGCGCGTCGGACGGATCCAAGGCAACTGGGTTGTCAACCCGACGTTCCAGCAGCTCGAGTACTCTGACATCGACCTCGTCGTGTCCGGTTCGGCCGATGCGATCACGATGGTCGAGGGTGGCGCCCTCGAAGTGTCTGAGGTCGAGATCCTCGAGGGCCTCAACGTCGCGCACGACGCCATCAAAGAGCTCGTCGCGATGCAGGAGGAGTTCCTGCAGGGGCATCGCGTGCCCGACATGCAGTGGTCCCCGCAGGAGCCCGATGCGGCCCTTCAGGCCCGTGTCGAAGAATTGGCAGGCGCAAAGGTCGCCGAGGCCCTGAGCATCGGTGACAAACAGGAGCGCAGTCAGGCCATGGCGACGGTCACGGAAGACGTGATTGCTGCAATGACCGCCGAAGACCCGGCGTATGGCGAGCACGCCAAGGACATCAAGAGTGTCCTGCGTAGCCTCGAAAAGAAGACGATGCGTCGCACCATCCTCGACAAGGGTGAGCGGGCGGATGGCCGTGGTGTCGACGACATCCGCGCCATTACTTCCGAGGTGGGTATCCTGCCGCGTACGCACGGGTCAGCGCTGTTCACGCGTGGGCAAACACAGGCACTCGCGGTTGTGACGCTCGGTACGTCACGTGACGAGCAGCGGATCGACTCGATCGACTCTCGTGAGGAGATCAAGAAGTCGTTCATGCTCCACTACAACTTTCCGCCCTTCTCCGTCGGTGAGGCAAGGCCGTTCCGCGGTACGTCTCGCCGTGAGATCGGTCACGGAAACCTGGCCGAGCGAGCGATGCAGCCGCTCTTGCCGGCGTACGAAGACTTCCCGTACACGATCCGGATCGTCTCTGACGTTCTCGAATCGAACGGTTCGTCCTCGATGGCGACCGTTTGTGGGGCGTCGCTCTCGCTTATGGACGCGGGTGTGCCGATCAAGTCACCGTGCGCCGGTGTGGCGATGGGGTTGATCAAGGAAGGTGACGACATCGCTATCCTGACCGATATCCTCGGCCTCGAGGACGCTCTCGGCGACATGGACTTCAAGGTCGCGGGTACGCGCGATGGCGTGACCTCGATTCAGATGGACATCAAGATCGAGGGGCTTACCGTCGACATCCTGACCGAAGCGCTCAAGCGTGCCAACAAGGGTCGGATGCACATTCTCGACCAGATGGGGCAGGCGCTCGATACACACCGTGACGAGCTGTCGGCCTATGCGCCACGTATCGTCTCGATCCAGATCAACCCGGAGAAAATCGGCGAGATCATCGGACCAAAGGGCAAGACCATCAGGGCCATTCAGGAAGAGTCTGGTGCGTCGATCGACATTGACGATTCCGGTATCGTGAAGATCGCGGCCGTGGACGCCGAAGCCGGCGCCCGTGCTCGCGAGATGATCGAGGCGATCGTGAAGGATCCCGAGGTCGGTCGCATCTACGAGGGCCCGGTCAAGAATACGACCACATTTGGCGCCTTTGTCGAGATCATGCCTGGGACGGAAGGGCTCTGCCACATCTCCGAGCTTCAGGACGGTCGAACCGAGAACACTGAAGACGTGGTCTCGAAAGGCGAGATCGTGCGGGTCAAGCTGCTCTCGATCGACGAGAAGGGCCGACTCCGTCTCTCCCGTAAGGCCGCACTAGCCGAGGACGCGGCCGCCGAAGATGGCGACGCCGCCGAGGGTGGGGACGCGAATGAGGAAGGCGGCGAGGGCTGAGGCCCGAGGCGCACGTTCTGCGGCTCCTGACAGGGGTTCGAGCGTGAATGATCACGCAGAAGGGAGAGGGCACGGGCGTGGGTCCGTGCCCTCTTCCGCGTTGGTCGACGGCGCGTCGAGCGAGTCACGGACAGAGGCGATGCTGGAGACCCATCTCGACAACGGGGTACGGGTGCTCAGCGAGCACATCCCCGGGGTGCGCTCTGCGGCAATCGGTGTGTGGATCCGACAGGGTGCGGCGCACGAGACCGAGGTCGATACCGGTGTGAGTCACCTACTCGAGCACATGGTGTTCAAGGGGACCGAGCGCAGGACCGCCCTGGAGATTGCTGATTCGCTCGAGGCGCTCGGGGGCTCGCTTGACGCCTACACGAGCCGAGAGCACACGTCCTATCAGGCCCGAGTACTCGATGAGCACATGCCGATTGCGCTGGACGTGCTATCGGATCTGGTGCTGGCTCCAAGACTGGAAGACGGCGACCTGGATCTCGAGCGTGAGGTGGTACTTGAAGAGATCGCCCAGGTTGAGGACACTCCGGATGATCTGGTGTTCGAGAAGCACTCAGAATTGCTCTGGGCTGGGCACCCGTATGGTCGTTCGATCCTCGGGACTAAAGATTCCGTCGCGGGCATGGCGGGGGACACGCTGCGGGACTTGCACGGACGGCGTTACGTGGGCCAGAACCTGGTCGTGGCGGCAGCGGGCAACGTCCAACATGATGACTTCGTGGCCAGGGTCAGGGGTCACTTCGATTCCGTATCTTCTGGGGAGCGTAGCCTCCCGGTCGCTCGTCCGTCGGGCACGACCGCCGGCATCGAGCGGATCGAGCGCTCGACGACGCAAACTCATATCGTCTTCGGCGCCGAAGCGCCGCCTCATCCTAGCGCAGACCGCTATCCGCTGATTCTGCTTTCGTCCGTGCTCGGCGGCGGGATGAGTTCCCGACTCTTCCAGAAGGTTCGCGAAGAACTGGGACTCTGCTACTCGATCTTCACATTCCACAGCTTCTACCGTTCGGCCGGCATGGTGGGCGTCTATGTTGGCACTCGACCGGCTACGGCGGAACAGGCCTCGGAGGTGGTCCGTGGGGAGCTCAAACGGGCCGCGAACGAAGGTCTTACCGAAGACGACCTACGACGGATCAAGCAGCAGGTGAAAGGGCAGGTCATGCTCTCACTCGAGTCGACCGGTGCGCGCCTTCATCGGCTGGCCTCCTTCGCACTGCACGACGAGCCCTTCCGGGGACTCGATGACGTACTGGCGCGAATTGATGCCGTGACGCGGGACGACGTCCTGCGTGTCGCGAGCCAGTGCTTCGACCCAGCGCTCCACATGGAGCTCAGGCTGGGTCCGGACGAGGCGGCCTCCGGGGCCGCCTGAGCCACAAACACGTACACGAATCACCTACAGAATCCACGAGAGTTAGATATGCTGGTTGGCGTACCGAAGGAGATCAAACCCGACGAGTACCGCGTTGCCCTGACCCCGGCTGGTGCGGAGATGCTGGTGCAGGGTGGCCATGAACTCATCATCGAGACGGGTGCCGGGCTCGGAAGCGGCTTCACCGACGACTTCTACGAGGATGCGGGCGCGACGATTCTCCACACCGCCCATGAGGTATGGGCCAAGGCCGAGATGATCTTGAAGGTCAAGGAGCCGATCGCGCCCGAATGGCCGCACATGCGCTCCGGTCAGGTGATCTTCACGTACTTCCACTTCGCCGCCTCTGAGGAGCTGACGAAGGCCGTCGTGGACTCGGGTGCGATAGCGATCGCATACGAGACGGTGGAGCTCGAATCCGGAGAGCTGCCGCTCCTGACCCCAATGTCCGAGGTCGCAGGTCGCATGGCTGTGCAGGAGGGTGCGAAGTACCTCGAGAAGCCCCAGGGCGGACTCGGCGTGCTCCTCGGTGGCGTGCCGGGCGTGAAGCCGGGTCGTGTGCTGATCCTCGGTGGCGGCGTGGTCGGTACGAACGCCGCCAAGATGGCGGCCGGGCTTGGCGCCCGGGTGGCCATTATGGACATCAACCTAGAACGCCTGCGGTATCTCGATGACGTGATGCCTGCCAACGTCGAGACGCTTTTCTCGACTCGGTATGCGATCCGCAAGCAGATTCAGGTCGCGGACCTCATCATCGGTGCTGTGCTGATCCCCGGTGCCAAGGCCCCAAGCCTGATCACCCGCGAAGACCTCGCCCTCATTCGTGAAGGCACGGTGATCGCTGACGTGGCGATCGATCAGGGCGGCTGTGTCGAGACCATGAAGCCGACCACCCACCACGACCCGGTCTATTCGGTAGACGGTGTTATCCATTATGCCGTGGCGAACATGCCGGGTGGCGTGCCTCGCACGAGCACGCTCGCATTGACGAACGCGACGCTACCCTACGCGGTGGCTCTGGCCGCTAAGGGTTGGCAGAAGGCGTGTCTCGATGACGACGCGCTGAAGCTCGGCGTGAACGTCGCGGACGGTCACGTCACCTATCAGGGCGTCGCCGAGGCGTTCGACATGGAGTGCCGTCCGGTCGACGACGTTCTTGGAACACCGGCGCAAGCTTGATGACGACGGTGCGCTTTCGACGACTTCCGTCGAATCTCGACTTGCCGCTTCCGGCGCGGGCCACGGATCATGCCGCTGGCTATGACATTCGCTCGTCGGAGGAGGCGCTGACGCTCAAGCCTGGAGAAATTCGGCTTGTCTCGACTGGGCTCGTGGTGGAGTTGCCCGAGGGAATCGAGTGTCAGGTCCGGCCACGGTCGGGCCTAGCGCTCAAGTACGGGATCACGCTCCCGAACAGTCCGGGGACGATCGATCCGGACTATCGCGGTGAGCTACGGGTGATCATGCAGAATCTGGGGAGCGAGGCAGTAACCCTCGAGCGGGGTGAGCGGATCGCTCAGCTCGTCTTCGCACGGTTCGAAACGCCCGTAATCGAGCATGTTGACCAGTTGTCGGACACCGATCGGGGTGCAGGCGGATTCGGCAGCACGGGGACGAAATGAGAGCCAGCACTGCCATGGGTCCGGAAGCTGCAGAAAGACTGGCACGCAGCTCTCGGTAAACGTATGTTCATCCGCAGATCACTGATGTGTCAACCTAGTATCCCCAAACGCCTTGCGCCGCCGGAACAGGCATCACGTTGCTTCCTGAACTGACCAACTGGCTGAGCTCCGGCCGATTAATCCCGGTGAATGACATCGCCGTCGACCTGGGGACTGCGAACACGCTCGTCTACGTGAAGGGTGAGGGCATCGTGCTGAACGAGCCCTCCGTGGTCGCGGTTGAGCGGGGGAGCCGCCGTATTCTCGGCATCGGACTTGAAGCCAAGCGCATGCTCGGCCGCACCCCTGAGGGGATCGAAGCGATTCGTCCTCTCAAAGACGGCGTCATCGCCGATGTTGATGTGACGGAGATGATGCTTCGGCATTTCCTCAAGCAGGTCACGTCCAAGCGCATCTTCCGCATCAAGCCGACGGTGGTCGTCGGCGTGCCGTCGGGAATCACGGAGTTGGAGCGCCGTGCCGTGCGCTCGTCCGCGATGTCCGCCGGAGCGAAGAATGTTTTCATGGTGGATGAGCCGATGGCAGCCGCGATCGGTGTGGGGCTCCCCGTCGAAACGCCCACAGGCAACATGGTGATCGATATTGGGGGTGGAACGACTGAGATCGCGGTCATCGCGCTCTCGGGCATCGTTTCGGATACGTCGATTCGCGTCGGGGGAGACGAGCTCGACGCGGCGATCGTGACGTTCCTGCGCAAGAACTACAACCTGCTCATCGGTGAGCCGACAGCGGAGGCGATCAAGGTTCAGATCGGCTCGGCGTTCGACTACGGCGAGGAGCGGGAGATGGAGGTTAAGGGCCGGGATCTCGTGTCGGGCATCCCGAAAACAGTCCTCGCGCACTCGCAGGAGGTTCGTGAGTGCATCCAGGAGCCGATCCAGGCGATCGTCGATGCCGTGCGTCGTGCGCTGGAGATCACTCCCCCGGAACTTTCCTCCGATATTGTGGACCGCGGGATCATGATGACCGGCGGAGGGGCCTTGATCCGTGGGCTCGACAAGCTGCTCAAGCACGAGACGAATCTGCCGATCCATGTCGACGAGGAGCCGCTGACGTGCGTCGTGCGCGGCGCAGGTCGCATTCTCGACGACCTGACCAAGTACCGTACGGTCCTCGTTCAGTAGGGAGGCTCTGAGTTGCCTTTCTACGGCAGCGAGCCGGAATCAGGCAGCCCCGGCCGAGATCTTACGCTAACGGCCTTTGTGCTGCTCTTTGCGTTCGGGACGGTCTACCTGCCGTCGACAACACAGGAACGGATCTCTTCCGCGCTTCAGGTCTCTGCCCTCCGACCCTTCATCGCCATGCAGGGCCTCCTGACCGATGTGGGCGCCCGGCGTGTTCGTGTCGAGGCTCTGCAGGTGACCGTTGACTCACTCTCTGCGGCGATGTCGACGCATCAGGCGGTAGCCGATGAGAACGAGACACTGCGGGACCTTCTGGAGCTGCAGGAGCGCGCGGGCGCGACGTACCGCCCCGCGACGATACATCGCCCGGGGACTCCCGGGTCAGAGAGTACGTTCTTGGTCGACGTAGGGACCCGTGATGGTATTCGTGCCGGAGCACCGGTGGTGTCTCCGACCGGGCTGGTGGGGGTCATCCGTGAGACCCGGACCGCCAACTCGTCCGGGATCGACTGGACACATCCGGACTTTCGCCCCAGCGCGATGCTGGCCGACGGATCAGCCTACGGATTGATTGAGAGTCGTCGTGGATCGTTTCGCGAAGAGGACAGGCTCGTCATCAACGGCATCCCGTTCCACGAGCCCTTCGACTCGGGGCAGGCGGTGCTCACGAGTGGTTTGGGGGGGATCTTTCCTCGTGGCATTCCGATCGGCACGGTGCTTGGCGTAGCGGAAGCAGAGGGTACATGGCGGAAGGCATACTACCTTGAGCCGATCGCAGAGCCCGCCGCTGCCACGCACGTGCTGGTGCTCGTCTCGGACTCCGGGGACGATGCCTCACAGGTGTGGGCGCAGGATACGGTCGGTGTGATCGCCCCCGGGGGTGACAACCGGTGAACGAGGTCGATGTCCGGACGGTCTCGCTCTGGATCCTCGTCGGGCTGCTCTTCGTCCTTCACTTCGTCCTGCACATCGGACTCTCCTACGGTCGTGGCGCACCGGATCTACTGACCCTCGGACTCCTGATCGCCGCTCGGGAGACGTCGCTTGGGAGGGCGTCCGTGCTCGGATTGACCACCGGGTTGCTCGAAGACGCGATGAGCGTGCTCGCCTTCGGAGCGAACTCCATCGCAATGACCATTGTGGCGGCGGGAGGAGCGATCACCCGTGACCTGTTCGTCGGAGATTCAAGGCACTTCTTGCCGGCGTATGTGTTCATGGGAAAATGGACTCGGGATCTCGTTCACTGGATTACCATGGGCAGGGAGGTCCGCCAGCCGTTCGTGGAGCAGGTCGTGTTGCAGGGAGCGGTCGGGAGCCTGTACGTCGCGGGGATTGCACTGGGGATGTCATGGTTGCTCGGTGCCTGGGGTGACGTATGAACATCCATCACCCGCAGGCACGCCGCCGCCGAGCGCACGGTATGTACGCAGCCACGGGCCTCATCCTCGGAATTCTGATCGTGGCGTTCTTCCGTGTGCAGGTGGTCCAGTCTGAAGACTGGTTGCTGCGGGCGAGCTCGAATCGGGTTCGTATCCTCCCGATCCCGCCACCTCGTGGCACCATCTACGACCGCAACAACGTCATCATCGCGGACAACGTGCCGGGGTACTCGATCACGATTCTTCCCGGACCGGTCGACTCCGTGCGGGCTACGCTGAACCGTATGGCGGATCACATGGAGCTGTCGGACGAGCGGATCGAGCAGGTGATTGCGCGACTGCGTCGCTTCGGGCGCGAGGTCATCGTCGACTCGGATGCCGACTTCGAAGTCATTGCCGCTCTCGAGGAGCGACGAACCTCCTTCCCGGGCGTATACATCGACATGCGGCCCCGTCGCCGGTACAACCTGGGCGCCGCTGCCGGGCATATTACGGGCTACGTGGGCGAGGTTACCGCAGAGGAGCTTGCGATGCCCAGGTTCCCCGATTCGATCTATGACGCCGGGATGATCGTCGGGAAGATCGGGATTGAGCGGCAGTACGAATCGACGCTGCAGGGCAGGCAGGGAGTCCGCTGGGTCGAATTTGACGCGCGCGGACGCATCGTCGGTGACTTCACTGGAGTGGAGCGGACCCCCGCAATCGAAGGTGAGGACCTTCACCTCAACCTCGACTTCGGTCTCCAGCAGTGGATCCACGAGATCTTTCCCGACTCGATGTCGGGGGCAGTCGTGGCGCTCGACCCGGCGGATGGAGGTGTCCTCGCCATGTACTCGGCCCCGGGGTACGACCCCAATTCCTTCGTGGGAGGCATCGACACGGAGACGTGGGACGGGCTTAACTCCGACGAGCGCAAGCCACTCTTCGATCGTTCAGTCCTTGGTCTCTACGCCCCTGCATCGACGTGGAAGCTCGCCTCCGCCGGGATCGCGCTGGATGCCGGTGTCGTAACACCCGATGAATACATGCCAGACCCGTGTGAGGGTCAGTGGTACTGGGGAAATCGCTTCTGGGGCTGCTGGGACCGAGGCGGACACGGATACAACACGCTCGCCGAGGCGATCGGAAACTCGTGCGATGTTTATTTCTACCAGCTGGGCCTGAGGATCGGGCTTGAGCGCCTGATGAATCGGTCGACCGAGATCGGTTTCAGTCAGCAGTGCGGCGTTGACCTTCCTCAGGAAAGTCGAGGCATCTTCCCGGACGAACTGGATTGGTTCCGTCGACAGTTCGGATATCGTCCGACGGAAGGTGAGGCGCTCAATCTTGCCATCGGGCAGGGTCCTAACTCACAGACCCCGCTCAAGATGGCTCAGTTCTACGTCGCCCTCGCAGGCGATGGCTCGGCGCCGGCCCCGACGATCGCGCAAGATGCGCCGCGTGTGGATGGGTGGGAGCTGAACCTCGAAGCCGAGCACATCGCGTCCCTGCAGGAGGGAATGCGCATGGTCACGGCTCCTGGCGGTACCGCGCACTTCGGGACGGCACTCGAATACTGGGATGTCTTCGGCAAGACCGGTACTGGGCAGAATCCACTGAGTGTTCGCGGCCTCGCCGAAGATCATGCCTGGTTCGCAGGCATGGCGGGGCCTCCAGGTGAACCCCCGGAGATTGTCGTCGTCGTGATCATCGAGTTCGGGCAAAGCGGCGGACAGATTGCTGCCCCGATCGTGGCAAAGACGGCTGATTACTACCTGCGCGCGAAACGCGGTATGCCCATCGATACGATCCAGACGTATCGGGAACACATCATGACCGGGCCGATTCCGCGCTGGTACCGAGAGCGGTTCCCACAGGCCTTTGTGGAGCAGGGTGGCCGATGAGGTTCCTCGAGCGATGGACGCTGGACCGTCCTCTGTTCTTCGGGATCCTGATGCTGAGCGCGTTCGGCATCGCGATGATCTACTCGGCCGGCCAGGTCTCGGTACCGAACGTTGTCACTGCGGATGCCTGGGTACGGCAGGTTCAGTGGCTGATCATCGCGCTGGTAGTGTTCTCTGCGGTCTCACGCATCCCCGTTCGGTGGATCGTATGGGCGGCACTTCCCTCGTACGTGATCAGCGTGGTGCTCCTCGCTCTCACCCTGGTCATAGGGGAGGGTCGTGGCACGGCCACCGGCGTGAAGTCATGGATCAACATCGGCGGCTTCGGTTTTCAACCCGCTGAGATCGCAAAGATCGCCACCATCCTTGCGCTCGCTCAGCTCCTATCTACACGAGAGACGGGATTGACCTCACTCCGGGAGCTCGTCAAGCCGGGGGCGGTCGTCGGGCTACCGCTCGGTCTCGTGATGCTGCAGCCCGACCTGGGCACGGCATTGGCGTTCGTTGGCATCCTGTTCGCAATGCTGTACTGGGCTGCGGCACCCGTCTGGCTTCTCATGCTTGTCGCCAGCCCGGTGATCGGCCTCTTCCTCGCGTACAACACCGTGGTATGGTCGATATACATCTTGGTGGTGATCGGGTGCATGATCCTCTTCCTGCGCTCTCGGCTCTTCCTGTTCGAGTCGGTCGCGCTCGTCCTGGCTAACTTCGCGTCCGCTACGCTGGCCCGACCGCTCTGGAATTCGCTCGCCTCGTACCAGCGGAATCGCATTCTCGTCTTCCTGAACCCTGAAGTCGATCCGCGTGGCGCCGGATACCACGTGATTCAGTCGAAGGTCGCGGTCGGGAGTGGCCAGTTCTGGGGGCAGGGCTTCACACAGGGTTTGCAGAAGCGACTCGACTTCCTGCCGGAACAGCATACGGACTTCATCTTCAGTGTCGTCGGTGAGGAACTGGGGTTCATGGGGACAACGCTTGCGATCGTCGTCTTCGCGTGTGTCCTCACGAGGCTCGTGGGCCTCGCGGGAAACACGGATTCGCCCTTTGCCGGTCTGGTGCTCCTCGGTATCTTCGGAGCGTGGCTGGTCCACGTCTTCGTGAACGTGGGAATGACGGTCGGAGTTGTACCGATCACCGGCATTCCGCTGCCGTTCGTGAGCTACGGAGGGACCTTCCTCCTGATGTCGTGGGTGGCCGTAGCGATCGCAGTTCGGGTCGCACACGAGCGCGCCTGACACCCTCCCGATCCGAAGCGACAGGAGCCCCATGGCCTGGTTCCGCAAGGACAAGAAGCCCCTCAAGGCCGAGGACCGCAGAGACGTCCCGACCGACGTCTTCGACAAGTGCAAAGGCTGCGGAGAGATCCTCTACCGAGAGCGTCTCGCCCAGAACCTGAACGTCTGCCCGAACTGCAGTCATCACCTGCGGATCGGAGCCCATGCGTACGTGAGCATCCTGCTCGACGCTGGATCGTTCAAGGAGTTGGACGTCGAACTCAAGGCGGCCGATCCGTTGGGGTTCTCCGACCTGAAGGACTACCCGGTGCGTATTGCGGTCGCGGAGGCGAAAGGGAAGAACGAGGCACTGGTCTCGGGCACTGGGACGCTCGACGAGATCGAGGTTTCACTTGCAGTGATGGACTTCGACTTCATCGGTGGCTCCATGGGCTCCGTGGTGGGTGAAAAGATCGCGCGAGCCGGAATGATGGCGCTCAAGAAGAAAATCCCACTGCTGATCGTGAGTGCCTCGGGTGGAGCCCGCATGCAGGAGGGCATCTACTCGCTCATGCAGATGGCGAAGGTGTCGACGGTGCTGGCCAGGATGCACGACGAAGGTCTACCGTTCATCTCGATCCTCACGCATCCGACCACAGGTGGCGTAACGGCTTCATACGCGATGCTCGGGGACGTGAACATCGCCGAGCCCGGAGCTCTGATCGGCTTTGCCGGTCCCCGCGTAATCGAAGAGACGATCAAGCAGGAGCTTCCTGCGGGATTCCAGCGTGCCGAGTTCCTTCAGGAGCACGGGATGGTCGATCGAGTGGTCGACCGTCGTGAACTCAAGGCCACGATCGGTACGGTCCTCCGGCATCAGTTCGCCGGGTGGAGCGACTGACGGACGCCCCCTTCGCCGATGCGCTTGCGGAGCGGCTCTTTCCGGTGCTCGCGACAGGGGTTCAGTGGGGGCTCGGGCGAACGGAGCGGGCTCTGGCCCAGTTGGGAGATCCACACCGTGCCTACGCGACGCTTCACGTCGGTGGCACGAACGGTAAGGGCTCCGTGACGTCGACCGTGGGTTCGGTCATGCAGGCAGCGGGGCGGAGGACGGGGGTGTACACCTCGCCCCATCTCTGCTCGATCCGGGAGCGCATGCTCATCAATGGCGACCCCATCCACGACGAGCGCCTGGTCGCGTATGCGGATGAAGCGACAGGACCCATCATGGACCACGGGCTGTCCTTCTTCGAGGCCGTCACCGTACTCGCCATGTACGCCTTTGCCCGGGAAGGCGTCGAGATGGGTGTCATGGAGGTCGGACTCGGCGGGCGCCTGGACTCAACGAACGTGATTCATCCTGAGGTCACAGCGATCACGAACGTCGCGATGGATCATGCCGACTACCTTGGTAACACGCTCGAGGCCATCGCCTCGGAAAAGGCAGGCATTCTCAAGAAGGGCGTGCCGTTTGTGACGGCTGAGTCCTCGCCGGCGATCCTGGCCCTGCTGCGGGAACGTGCATCGTCGGTGGGGGCGCCCGTCACCCATGTCGACGAGGCGACGATCAGCGAGATCTCTGTGACCCGAGACGCGACGCACCTCACAGTACCGACCGAGTGCTGGGGGGACCTGCCGCTGACAACGCCACTGGTGGGCCATCACCAGGCGATTAACGCCGCACTTGCCGTCGCGATGCTGGAACGCCTGAGTGGGGCATGGCGGCCTTCCCGCGCAGACATTGTCGATGGAGTGGCGTCCGTCGTGCATCCCGGCCGTGACGAGATTCGCGTCATCGACGGCGCCACTTTCGTCTTCGATGTCGCCCACAACACGGCAGGGGTCGTGTCGCTGGTCGACACCATCGACCGACTGGAACTGCCTCGCCCGCTCGTGGCGCTGGTTGGCGTGCTGGGTGACAAGGATTGGCGTTCGATGCTGCCCCCACTTCTGTCCCGCACCGATGCGGCCTACCTCACGCGTCCGCCCACTGCCCCTCTCGATCGACAGTGGGATCCGGTAGCGGCGGCCGACCTGGTCGACTCGATCACCCGGGTACGAGTGGTGCCGGATTTTCAGGACGCCCTGGAACGGGCACAGCGCCGGGCGGGGGTTGGCACGGTCGTCGTGACTGGATCTGCGCATTCCGTGGGTCCTGCGATGATCCTCCTGGGGCTGGACCCTCTCGCAGGTCAGGGTAGATTTCCCCTCTGACGGAGCCCCCCGTCCAACCCCCGAAGTACGTACGATTCGTGGCCTCTCCGGAATTCGCCAAACTCCCGGGCTTTCGGGACTTCCCGCCCGAAGACTTCGCCCTGCGCGCCCACATCCAGGACGCGTGGCGACGTGTCGCGCGACGGTACGGATTTCAGGAGTATGACGCCCCGCCGCTCGAATCTCTCGACCTGTACGTCGAGAAGAGCGGGGAAGAGATCGTCGGACAGCTCTACAATTTCGTGGACAAGGGTGACCGTCCGGTCGCACTTCGCCCTGAGATGACTCCCTCACTGGCCCGCATGCTGGGCGAGCGGAGTCGGAGCCTGAGCAAGCCGATCCGCTGGTTCACGATGCCTCAGCTGTTCCGATACGAGCGAGCGCAGCGCGGTCGACTCCGAGAGCACTTCCAGTGGAACGTGGACATCGTGGGCGAGGCCAATGTCGCTGCCGACGCAGAGGTTCTGGCTGTCGCGATCGACGGCCTTCGTGAACTCGGACTTACGGCAGACGACTTCGCGGCGAGAGTCTCCGACCGTCGACTCCTGACCGCTCTCTTGGCGGTGATCGGGGTCAAGCAGGCGCAACTTGGGGCCGCTTTCTCAGTGATCGACAAGATCGAACGACTGCCTGAGGAGAAAGCGGATCATCTGCTGGCTGACCAGGCAGGTCTGGATGCTGGGCAGATCGGTACTCTTCGAGAGTTGCTGAACGGGGCCAGCATGAACGAGCTGGATGAGACATTCGGGGGTGATGCGGCCGTCGCATCGGAACTGGAGCGGATGCGGCACTACCTCAGCACCCTCGATGCGATGGGGCTGGGCGACTTCGTCCAGCTTGACCTCCGGATCGTGCGCGGGCTCGCGTACTACACGGGAATCGTTTTCGAGCTGTTCGATCGGGAGGGTGAGCTGCGGGCGATCTGTGGTGGAGGGCGCTACGACCGACTTCTGGAGCTGGTGGGAGGGGATCCGCACCCGGCGGTTGGCTTTGGCATGGGTGACGTCGTGCTCGGTGAGTTGCTCGCCGATCGCGGTCTCGTCCCACCCTATGCGCGCTCGGTCGACTACTTCATCGTCCCTGTGACCCCCGATGAGCGCCCGGCGGCACTCCGGCTCGCGCATGGCTTGCGTGATCGCGGGTACTCGGTTTCGTACGGCCTCAAGGAACAGACCGTTGGCAAGCAAATGAAGACTGCCTCCCGCGAAGGTGCGCGGACGGTGCTTGTACTCGGGCCTGAAGAGCTGGAGAAGGGGGTCGTCGTAGCACGTGACATGACCTCCGGCGAGCAGCGGGAGATCCCGATCGCAGAGCTCGTGTGAGCCGCCGGCGCACGCAGGGTCGTGCAACTCCGCGAACGAAGCCCAATCCCAAACTCGACCGGGCCGACCGTGAGGCTGCGGAGCGTGCGCACGAGGTGACGCAGCGTGCAATCAGGCGGCTCGACCTGCTCGAATGGGTCGTATGGGGAGCAGGCGCGATCATGGCGATGGTCGCTGGCGCGGTCGTCGCCTGGGCTATGGAAGGACTGGTGGGGTGGAGCTTCCGCCCGACCTGGATGGTTGCGTCGATGCTCCTCTTCGTGATCCCGGGTGGAGCCGCGATCATCAAGATCAGAAAAGACGAGCGGGCCGAGACGAACCGGAATTCGAACGATGGCTGACGACAAGAAGCTGACGCCGCGCGGCGAGGATTTCGCCAACTGGTACAACGAGGTGGTGCTGCGCGCCGAGCTGGCCGACTACTCACCTGTGCGTGGCAGTATGGTGATTCGGCCGTGGGGATATGGCATATGGGAGAACATGCAGCGGGCCCTGGACGACATGTTCAAGGAGACGGGGCACGAGAATGCATACTTCCCCCTTCTCATCCCGATGTCCTTCATCGAAAAGGAGAAGGAGCACGTCGCGGGCTTCGCTCCGGAGCTCGCCGTTGTCACACGGGCGGGCGGTAAGGAGCTCGAGGAGCCGTACGTCATCCGGCCGACATCCGAGACGATTATCTACTCGATGTACGCCAAGTGGGTGCAGAGCTATCGGGACCTCCCGATCCTCATGAATCAGTGGGCAAACGTCATGCGGTGGGAGATGCGCACGCGCCTCTTTCTCCGTACCGCCGAGTTCCTCTGGCAGGAGGGCCACACAGCTCACGCGACCGCCGAGGAGGCTGAGGAAGAAACGCTGATGATCCTCGGCCTCTATCGGACGTTCATGGAGGACTGGATCGGCATGCCGCCGATCACCGGTCTCAAGTCCGAGTCTGAGAAGTTCGCTGGCGCCGTGCGCAGTTATTCCTGCGAGGCGCTCATGCAGGACAACAAAGCCCTGCAGGCCGGGACGTCGCACTTCCTGGGGCAGAACTTCGCGAAGCAGTTCGACTTCAAGTTCCAGTCCGAGGCCGGGCAGGAAGAGTACGCCTGGAATACGTCGTGGGGCGTGTCGACCCGTCTCATTGGCGGGCTGGTCATGACGCATGGGGACGATAACGGGATTGTTGTGCCGCCTCGGCTGGCCCCGGTGCAGGTCGTCATCGTCCCGATCCTGAAGGGCGATGATCCTGGCGCTGTACTCGACAAGACGAACGAAATCGCCGGTCGCCTCAAGGCAGCCGGCGTGCGCGTCAAGATTGATGCGCGGGATCATCTCTCGCCGGGCGCCAAGTATTACGAGTGGGAGCGGAAGGGTGTCCCGTTCCGTGTCGAGATCGGACCAAAGGATCTGGCGAAGGGCTCGGTCGCACTCGCGCGCCGCGTCGTGCCCGAGGGTGAGAAGCGGAAGTCGTTCATTCCTGAAGATCAGGCTGTTGCAGAAATGCCGGACCTTCTCGAAGCCTTCCAGCTCGAGCTTTGTAATGCCGCCAAGGCACGTCGTGAGGCAAACACGGTGCGCGGTGTGACCACGATTGATGAGTTAGCTGAGGCACTTGATAGCGGGGCCGGCTTCGTGTTCACCGGTTGGAGCGGTGACGCTGCCGTAGAGGATGCCGTAAAGAATCGAACCAAGGCGACGATCCGGTGTCTGCCGAGTGAGGAATTCCGCTCCGCGGATACGCCGACGAAGTGTGTGTCGGGCTCGGGTGACTCGGTGACGGAGGTGGCTTGGGCCCGAGCGTACTGACCCGGTCGTTCCCGCGCGTCGATGGGCGCGTGTTGTGCGGGGAGGTGCCGCTCGAGGACCTCGCCGATCAGTTTGGAACGCCCCTGTTCGTCTACGATCTGGCCTGGATTCGCGGCCGCGTGGCTGCCTTCGACGATGCCTTCGCCGGCGCGGACCCACTAGTCGCCTACTCCGTAAAAGCCAACGGTAATCTGACCCTTCTGCGTGAACTCGAGGCAGTCGGATGCGGGGCTGACATCACGAGCGGTGGTGAGCTTTTCCGGGCTCGGTCCGCCGAGATCGACCCCTCAAAGATCGTCTTCGCCGGCGTAGGTAAGTCGGAAGACGAGATCGCCTACGCGCTCGATGAACGGATCTACGCGTTCAACGTCGAAAGTCGGTCTGAACTGGAGCGCATTGAGCGGGTCGCCTCTGAGAGGGGCGAGACCGCCCGGTTCGGCATTCGCGTCAATCCGAACGTGCTCGCGACCACGCCTCACAAGTACACGGCTACTGGTCACTCCGATACGAAGTTCGGCGTGCCGTGGGAAGAGACCCGAGCGCTGTATCGCTGGGCGCTCGACCGGCCGGCTCTCTCGCCTATCGGTATCGACGTGCACATTGGATCGCAGATCGTAGATCCAGATCCGTACGTGCGAGCTCTTGATCGTGTGCTTACTGTGGTCGCCGACCTTCGCACAGAAGGTGTGCCGCTTGAGTATCTCGACATCGGTGGCGGGTTCGGGATCAGCTATGGCCACGGCCCAGCCCTGGACATCGTAGCGCTTGCGAGTGAGATCGTGCCTCGCGTGGTCGATGCCGGGCTTCGTCTGGTGCTTGAGCCGGGTAGGTCACTCGTGGGCGAGGCCGGGGTCTTCCTTACCCGGGTGCAGTATGTGAAGGTCGGTGGCCCTAAGACGTTCGTCATTGTCGATGGTGGTATGAGTGAGTTGATCCGTCCAAGCCACTACGGTGGCTATCATGCGATCGAGCCCGCGGGGCCGATCGATGGACGACAGGCGATCGTCGTCGACGTTGTCGGGCCGGTGTGCGAGACAGGAGACTTCCTCGCGCTTGATCGTTCGATCCCGGAGCCACGGGAAGGGGAGCTGCTCGCCGTGCATACGTCGGGCGCCTACGGCTTTTCGATGGCTTCGAATTACAACGGGCGCCTGCGTCCGGCCGAGGTGCTGGTCGACGGCGCCGACGTCCGGGTCGTACGGCGTCGCGAGACCTACCAGGACCTCATCCGCGGGGAAGTATGAGTCACGAGCACGATCGCGTCCTGATCCTCGATTTCGGTTCCCAGTTCACGCAACTCATCGCCCGCCGCATCCGCGAAGAGAGCGTCTACTGCGAGATCCACCCTCCCACGCGTTCATTGGACTGGATTCGCGAGTGGAAGCCCTCCGCCGTGATCCTGTCGGGTGGTCCAAACTCCGTCTACGACGAGGGTGTGCCGAAGACGGATCCTGGGCTCTTGCAGTCGGGTCTCCCGATACTGGGCATCTGTTATGGCATGCAGCTGATTGCCCAGATCGAAGGCGCGGACGTCGCACACGGCCATCGCGAGTACGGCCGGGCCGAGCTGACGGTTCAGTCAGGTGGCGGGTTGTTCGCGGGCTTCGACTCCGGCAGTGAGACGACGGTCTGGTGCTCGCATGGGGATCATGTCGATGATCCACCCGAGGGCTATGAGAGAGTCGCGTCGACGGAAACGCTTCCGACGGCTGCGTTCCGGGCGGTCGATGGACGCCGGATCTGGGGTGTGCAGTTCCATCCGGAGGTCGCGCACACGACCCGCGGCGACGACATCATCTCGAACTTTCTGTTCGAGGTCGCCGGGGTCGCTCCGACGTGGACCCCGGGCGCGTTCGTCGAGGACACAATCGAGAAGATCCGCGAACAGATCGGTGACGGCACTGCGGTATGCGGTCTCTCCGGTGGCGTCGACTCCTCGGTTGCGGCGCTACTCGTGCATCGCGCGATCGGTGATCGACTCACCTGCATATTCGTCGACCACGGCCTACTGCGTAAGGGTGAGCGCCAGCAGGTCGAGACGATGTTCCGGTCGCACTACGACATGAACCTGATTGTGGAAGACGTGGCGGATCTCTTCCTCGGGGATCTCGAGGGTGTGACCGATCCGGAGGCGAAGCGAAAGGCGATCGGGAAGCGTTTCATCGAGGTGTTCGACGAGACTGCCCGACGAGAGGGCACCGGCGCCAAGTATCTGGTGCAGGGCACGCTCTATCCGGATGTCATCGAGTCCGTCTCGGCGGGTGGACCATCCGTGATGATCAAGTCGCACCACAACGTAGGCGGTCTTCCCGAGGACATGCCCTTCGACCTGGTCGAACCACTTCGTGAGCTCTTCAAGGACGAGGTGCGCGCGGTCGGGCGTGAACTCGGCCTGCCGCACCACTTCGTGGGCCGGCATCCCTTTCCGGGACCGGGCCTGGCCATCCGCATCATTGGCGACATCACGCGCGAGCGGTTGGATGTCCTGCGCGAGGCTGACGCGATCTACCTGGAAGAGATCCGGGCGGCACAGCTCTACGACTCGATCTGGCAAGCGTTCGCCGTACTGCTCCCTGTCCAGTCCGTCGGCGTGATGGGTGATGCCCGGACGTACGAGAACGTGCTCGCCCTGCGGGCCGTCACCTCACGAGATGGCATGACTGCGGATTGGTTCCCGTTCCCTCACGACGTGCTGGGACGGATCTCCACACGGATCATCAACGAGGTGAAAGGCGTGAACCGAGTGACGTATGACGTCAGCTCGAAGCCTCCCGCGACGATCGAGTGGGAGTAGGCTTCCCGACCCCGGTGGCGAGCCTCAGGGAGCCCTCCGGGCTCCACTCACCGTTGCGGGCTCATTGCCGAGCCGGCGCGATCGCATCCGCTTCGATCTCGATTAGCATATCCGGGTGAATGAGCGCGCGTACCTCCACCATGCTGGTGGTGGGCGGATGCTCCCCGAAGACTTCAGCGTGCGCTTTACCGTAATCGTTCCAGCGGGAGATGTCGGTCACGAACATTCGCGTGCGGACAATGTGCTCGAAGTCTGCGTCGAGTTCGTCGAGCGCCGCCTTCATGATCTCGAAGCACCGGATCGCCTGAGCGTATCCATCCCCTGGCGTGTGCACGCTGCCGTCCGGGTTGACCGGTGCTGTACCCGTGACGAAGATCCGGTCGTCCGCCCTCAGGGCACGGCAATACCCGATGCCGGTTTCCCATCGAGCTCCGCTGAACACACGTTGGAACGACATTTGCTGCCTCTGGTCGGTGTGACGTACGCACCATAACACGAACTGCTCGGAGGACTCCAGTGCGCTTCTCGATTTCCCTCGTGACTGCCGGCCTTGTCGCTGCCACGATCGCGCCGATATCAGCCGCGGCCCAGACGGCATGGGATGCACCACCGATGATCAGCCACGTCGTACCCGCCGGGGTCAGCTTCTTTCTTCTGAGTCCGTCCGGGGGTGACCTGGGTGGGCTCGTGACGTTTCGTCACGAAGCCGGCCCCGTCGGGATGGGGTACCGGCTGTCTGTGACGGACGAGAACGCGAGCGACGATCTAGCGATTGCCGCAGGCGTCGATATCTCCGGATTCCTGGCAAGAGGAGTCGAAGGTGCGCCGATCGACGTGATGTGGTGGTCCGGTGCCGGACTCGGCTGGGGGGAGGACACCGTCGTCTCCTTGCCGCTCGGCGCCGTGATCGGTTGGAGCGGGCAGGGTGGGGACGTGATCCTGAGCCCGTACGGTGGTGGACACATCACCCTCGACATCTCAGACGTCATCGATGACAACGTAAGTCTGAATGGATCGTTCGACTTTGGCCTCGACGTTGTGCTTTCGTCAGGCTGGCTGGTTCGTTTTGGGGGCTCGGTTGGTGATCGCGACGCGCTCGCGATCGGGGTCAAGATCGATACCTAGCCTCGAGATCAGTTGCGGACCTCGTCGCCCCCGTCCATGAGCAGCTCGATGTCGTTCCAGATGTCGCGCATGAACTCGAGCTCCTCGGCATGCACCTCGGCGAAGACCGTGAGGTCCGCTTCGGTGATCTCAAACGCATTGAGAATCGAATCCCGGGCGGAGTTTGCGATCCGTCCGCTGTCCGTTTCGACCGCCGCGATGCGGAGGTCCGCGTACGCGTTCACGAAGACGTCGCGGTCGATCGTTTCTGGTAGCGACTGTCCACCACACGCCGCGAGCGCGAAGACGACTGAGGCGGTGGCGATGCGGTAGCTTCGAGAGAGCATGGCGAAGGAGCGGAGCGAGCGGGTGCCAAGTATGCGGTGAGTACTCCCGCGGGGCTCGGCGGGGTCCGGCGGACGATGAAGAAGTTCGGCTCACAGGCGCCGACGACCAAGAGGAATCGACTTCGATGAGTATTCGGACGCTCGGGACAGCTGCGGTTTTGCTTCTGACGGCTGCGTGTGCAGTGAATCCCGCAACCGGTCGGCGGGAGCTCATGCTCGTGAGCGAGGAGCAGGAGATCACGCTCGGTCGCGAGTCCGACCCAGCCATCGTAGCCCAGTTCGGTTTGGTGGATGACCCGGCACTCGAGTTTTATGTAGTCCCGCCGGCTCGGCTCGGACCGGCCGACCGCTCGATCGGGGCCGAAGCGTGACCAGGCCGCCAGTCGACGAAAAGGCTTTCACTGTGGAGGTGAATTGGAGAGATTCGAACGGAGCCACCGACGGACTTCTGAGGGGATTCCGATGACTGAACTAAAGAAGTTTGCCCTCGTCATGCTCGCGTTCGCGATGCCGACGGCCTGCACGACGGTTGTCATGGAGGGCCCTCCCGGCGGGCAGATCGGGGCACAGCTTTCTGTTGAGCGATTCCTGACGGCTGCGAACGAGGGGGATGTGCGTGCGATGGGTCGACTGTTTGGCACTGCGGATGGCGCGGCGATGGAGACGGGAGGCACGCTTGGGTGCGCCTTCAAGAAGATCGGCAGCTGGTTCGGCGGTACATCCTGCAACGACAAGCAGAATGTCGAGATCCGGATGGATGCGATCGCCTCGATTCTGCAGCATCAGGACTATCGAATCACGACCGAGTCCCGCGTATCGGGTCGCAGGGAGCCGGCGATCCGTGTGATGGTCGATCTGATGATGGCCGATGGGGCTGCGGCCAGCGGCGTCCCGTTCGTCGCAGTTCAGACTAGGGATGGTCGCTGGTTGGTTGAGCAGGTCGACCTTCAGGCGGTGATGGCCGCCCGCTGATTCGGGACTCTGGCCTCAGTCGGCGTGCTGTACCAGCTCGATGAGGATCCCTCCCGTGCTCTTGGGGTGCACAAAGGCAACGAGGTGGCCATTGGCTCCGGGTCGGGGCTTTTTGTCGATCAACTGGACCCCTTCGGCGGCGAGTCTGGACAGTTCCGCGGCAATGTCATCCGTTCGATAGGCGATATGATGAAGGCTTTGACCTCGAGCTTCGAGGAAGCGGCCGACGGTGGTATCGGATGAGAGGGGCTCGAGCAGTTCGACTGAGCCGACGAAGGCCACGCGCACACCCTGCGACTCGAGTATCTCGGCAGGGGAACAGACCTGGTCTGACAGGAGTTCGAAGTGGCTAGCGCTATCTTCGATAGAGTATACGGCGATCGCGACATGATCGATCGGGTTCGTCGACGGAGAATACATCATGAACGGCCTGGACCGGCGGGTTTCGGAATGGGTCAGCGGGTGACAGCGGGATCGTACCGCGCGCCCGGACACGCTACAAGGAGAGCTGAATGGCAAGCGATGTGATCAACGACATCACGGATCAGAACTTCACCGAGGAAGTTGAGAGCGGCGGTCTGTATATGGTGGACTTCTGGGCCGAGTGGTGTGGCCCATGCCGCATGATCGCCCCGGCGGTCGACGAACTGGCGAATGAGTATCAGGAGAAAGGACTCAAGGTCGGCAAGCTCAACGTTGACCATAACCCCGCGACGTCTGCGCGCTTCGGCGTCCGGTCGATCCCGGCGGTCCTTTTCTTCAGGGACGGCGAGCTGATCGATCAGGTCGTCGGTGCCGGACCGAAGGCGATGTACGAGAACAAGGTGCTCGAGCACCTCTAGGTCTCGATGTATGCCAGGGCGGCCTGGCCGCCCTGAGTCGGGGTCGGCGGATTCGTCTGCCGACCCCGTTTGCGTCTGGATGTCCCGGTTGCGGCGCTATCTTTACCTCGTGGCCACTCTTTACCTCGTCAGCACTCCGATCGGGAATCTGGATGACCTCTCGCCCCGCGCGGCCGAGGTACTCCGGTCCGTGTCCCGCGTGCTCGCGGAAGACACGCGCCGCTCACGGATCCTGGTAGACCGCGTCGGCTCGGAAGCGACGCTCGTTTCGGTGCGTGAGCACAACGAACGTGCGCGGGCGGAGCAGATCGTGGCGTGGCTGGGCGGTGGGGAGGACCTAGCGCTGGTTACGGATGCCGGCACCCCGCTGGTCTCTGATCCCGGTGCGCGCGTGGTCGACGCGGTGGTCGCGGCCGGGCATGACGTGACCCCGATCCCGGGGCCGAGTGCGCCCCTTGCCGCTCTTGTCGCCTCGGGCCTGCCGGCGGAACGGTTCACGTTCCTGGGCTTTCCTGCACGCAAGGGTCGAGACCGCGAGGCAGATCTCACCCGGATCGCTGACAGCGCAGAGACGGTGGTCCTCTTCGAGTCCCCACATAGACTCGTGCGCCTGCTCGAGGATCTGGAGCCGCGTTGTGGGCCTGAGCGACGCGTTTGTGTCGCGCGTGAGATCACGAAGCTCCATGAGGAATTCGTGCGCGGAACCCTCTCCCAGGCGCTTCGCTATTATCGGGAAAACGCCCCTCGTGGGGAGGTGACGGTCGTGGTGGCGCCCGCCGATGTGGCTAACGAGCCTGGGGCCGACATGGTCCAAGCGAGGGCCGAGGCAGCCGAGCGCCTCGAGGCAGGGGAGCGCCCGTCAGCGATCGCTCGAGCGGTCTCGGAACGCCATGGTCTGGCGCGAAATCTGGCGTACCGTATCGTGCACGACCTTCAGGACTCTGCGACCGACGAATGAACCCGATTCTGTTCGCATTGATGGCCGTCACGGCGTCACCGATCACGGTGTCGGCCGAGCCGGATTCCATCACTATCGCCCGCCTTCAGTACGATGGTGGTGGCGACTGGTATGCGAATCCGTCGTCGCTTTCGAACCTCTTGGAAGCGCTTCGCGAGCGGACGGGCCTTCGGGCGGCGAATCGGGAGGTCAATGTCACCCCGCTCGACCCTGCGCTGCGGGACTACCCTTACCTGTACATGACGGGGCACGGTAACGTCGTGTTCAGTTCAGCGGAGAGAACAGCGCTGCGGGAGTACCTGCTCTCCGGCGGCTTTCTGCACGCCGATGACAACTACGGCCTGGACGAGAGCTTTCGGGAGGAGATGTCTCAGATCTTCCCTGATGCCGAGCTGACGGAGATCCCGCCCGAACACCCGATTTTCTCAACGTTTTATGAGTTCCCGGAGGGCCTCCCGAAGATCCACGAACACGACGGCCAGCCGCCTCAGGCTTTCGGCATTTTCCTTGATGGGCGTATGCTGGTCTTCTACACGTACGAGTCTGATCTCGGTGACGGGTGGGAAGACGAGGGGGTACACGAAGACACACCGGAGATCCGTGAGCAAGCGATCCGGATGGGCGTGAATCTCTTCCTCTTCGCCCTCGGTCAGGCGACGTCATGAGTCCAGCGTCTCAGCAGCTTGAGGACCGGGTCGGTGACGTTCGGGCGTGGTTGGCGCGTAAGGCCAGCGGTGTCTTAGCCGTGTGGGTCGTCGGCTGCCTCGCGCTTCTTCTCGTGGCAGGGTGGGTTCTCGCGGGTTCGGGCGGCTTCGTGCAGGGCAGTGACGCACCAGCCGTCCTGGATGCCGTGGCCCTGACACTGATGGTGGCTGGCTGGCTGGGGCTGCGATACTGGCTCGGCCAGTTATCCGAGGCTGAGCTGGCCTCGAACATCGAGCAGGCCGCGGGTATCCGGCGGGGTCTCGTCCGAGGAGCACTCGAGTTGTCGCGCGACACCCCGGACGGCATCTCGGAGGCACTTGCTGGTCGCGCCGTGTTCGGGGTCGTGCGCGACATGGATGGCCAGTCCGAAGAGCAGCTGGCGGGTGGGCTCGGTTCCGTCGCGCACGTGTGGACAAGACGGGGGCTGGGCTTCGCCGCGGCCGTGGCGGTGACGCTCGCCGGTCTGACCGTGATATCGCCGGCTCGCACCGGGCATGCGGTGAGAGCGGTGATCTCCCCCATCTCAACCATGCGCGATCCTTTGCTTCCGCCTCTGGTCGTACAGCCTGGAAATATCGAGGTCCTGAGGGGCACCGATGTCGAGCTGGAGATCTCCGCAGCAGGCAGGCTCAATGTCGACGTAGCGTGGCAGGCGGCTGGGGACATCGCCCGATCGGAGTCCGTCGAGGTCATGGAAGGCCGGGCCCGATACACGTTTCGAACTGTGTCGGCGAATATCGAGTACCACGTGCTCGATGCCCTAGGAAACGAGTCGGCACGGTATCGCATCGTACCCGTCGACCCGCTCTTCGTGAGCGATATGGTCCTCAGCGTGGCGTATCCGCCGCATACCGGTCTGCCGGCCGACGAGTACCGCGGTGACCCACCGCCACTCCGACTTCCAGCCGGCTCCACGGTCGTCTTCGAGGGGCAGACGAGTCGCCCGCTTTCCGTCGTCCAGCTCGTCGACTCCGTGGGGAGCGGTGTACTGTCGTTCGATATCGACGAGACCAATTTCTCGGCTCAATGGTCCCCCTCGGTGAGCGGCTCTTTCGAGTGGGTCTTCCGCGATCAAATGGGTGGGCCCGCGGAGATTCAGCCCGAGCCGCTCGAGGTCGCGGTGGTCTCGGATGCGGTCCCGACGATCCGGATCCCGGTTCCCGGTCGCGATACGATCATGCCGCTCAACTTCCGGCAACCACTCCTCCTCGAGAGTGGGGACGATTACGGACTGCGCCGGATCGAGCTTGTTGCGTACCGCGTCACGTCGTTTGGCGAGCGTATGGAGCCCATTGCCCAGGGATTCGATGCCGGGGGGCAGCGAGCGATTCTTGCGAGACCTCTTCTCGACCTGCGTGCGTGGGGTCTCCTGCCGGGAGACACGATCCGTTATTTCGCTCGAGCAGTCGACAACAGTCCGGCGGCTCAGGTTTCGGTCTCCGAGGAGTACGTGCTGAGGATGCCCGAGGCGGCTGAGCTGCGTCGGGAAGCCGAGGATGCCTTCGAGGACGTGGCGGATCGACTGGAGGAGCTGGCAGCCGAAGCCGACCGGCAGGCGACGGAGAACCGTGAGCAGGCCCTGGAGAGTGCCACGCCACGGGGGCTGGAACAGGAAAGCCAGAGCGAGGATGAGGCGGACTTCCAGCAGCGCGAAGAGCTGGAGTCCGCGCTCGAAGAGCAGCGGCAGATGAATGCCGCCGTGGACTCGATGCGCCAGGAGATGCAGTCGCTCGAGGACATGATGCAGGAGGCGGGGCAGGCTGATCCCGAGCTCCGTCGTCAGCTCGAGGAGTTGCAGGAGATGCTGCAGCAGATGACGGGTGATGATCTGCAGCGGCGCATGGAGGAGATGTCCGAGGCCCTCGACCAGGAGAATATGGCTGAGGCCAACGAGGCCCTCGAGCAGATGGCCGGGGAGCAGGAGGAGTTTCGCGATCGTCTCGAGGAGGCGCTCGAGCGCTTCCAGCGTGCGGCCCTAGAACAGGACTTCCGGGCAACGACCAGTGAGGTCGAGGAGCTGGCGCGTCAGGAGCAGGCTCTGGCCGAGGCCATGAAGGAGGGAGACGACCCCGAACTGCGCGCGCAGCAGCAGGACGATCTGGCCCAGCAGGCAGAGGCGCTCGAGGAGAACATGGCCTCGCTGGAGGAGCGTCTGTCCGACATGGGTGAGCAGGAGGCATCCCAGGGCGTTCAGGAGGCGCGCGAGCGGTCCGCCGAGGCGCGCGAGCGCATGCGGGAGGCCCAGCAGCAGGCCGGGCAGGGCGATAGCCAGCAGGCGGGCGATGAGGCGCAGCAGGCTGCTGACGAGATGCAGGAGGCCGCTCAGGAGATGCAGCAGGCGATGGCGGAGATGGCGCAGCAGCAGATGGAAAAGATGCAGCGCGCGATGATGCAGACCGCCGACGACGCACTCTCTCTGGCACGCCGTCAGAACGAGCTCGGTGAGCAGATGCAGGGCGCCAGTCAGGACCGACTTTCGGAGATGCGGGCCGAACAGGCATCGATGCTTCAGGGTGTCCAAAACATTGCTGAGAACCTCCAGCTGGCGACCGCAGGTGCGATGGGTGAGAACCGTGAGCTCTCCGCGCAGATGGGTCTTGCCATGGAGTCACTCCAGAGCACGATCGAAGCGATGGAGGGCCGTCGTGGCGGCACCCCGTCTGCAACCGCTCAGGCCGAGCAGGCGATCGGAGATCTAAACCAGCTGGCATTGATGGCCATCGCGACTGCCGAGCAGATGGGTCAGCAGGGCCAGGGGCAGGGAGGCGAAGAGGTCTCGGAGCAGCTCGAGCAGCTCGCCCAGCAGCAAGGCGAGATCATGAATCAGAGCACCCAGCTCATGCCGATGCAGCTCGGTGAACAGGCAATGCAGCAGCAGATGGAGCAGATGTCCGAGGGCCAGCAGTCCGTGGCGAGTGACCTCGGTGATCTGGCAGATGAGCCTGGGGCGGAGGAGTCACTTGGGGACCTGCAGCAGCTTGCCGAGGAAGCGCAGGCGATCGCAGAGCAGATGGCAGAGCAGGGCCGATTGACGCCCGAAATGATCCAGCGCCAGGAGCGACTCTTCCACAGACTACTTGATGCTGGCCGCTCGCTGGAACGGGAGGAATTCAGCGAAGAGCGTGAGTCCGAGGAGCCCGAGGACTTCGAGCGGGGTCAGGTGCTCTCGCTCACGGCTGATCAGATGGGTGTCATGCAGTATGAGATTCCCGCTGGTGCCCAGCTTCAGCAGCTGAGTCCCGCCGTTCGGCAGCTCGTCCTGCAGTACTTCGAGCGGCTGAATCGGGCGCGGCCTGGAGGTGGTTCGTGAGGCGCGCCGTCATCACTTCTGTGTGCGCGCTCGTCATGGCGCAGGCGTTCGGGGGAGCGGCCGACCTCGAGGCTCAGGTGCGGATGCGCAATTCGGACGCGCAGAGGCTTCGGTCCGCGGCCGCGCTCGAGTCTCGCGGGGACTACGATGGTGCGGAGGCTGTCCTGTTCGAGCTGCTCGAAGAGCGGCCCAGCTTCTCCGGGGGGTTGTTCGCCCTGGAACGGGTCCTTGGCAAGCAGAACCAGATCATTCGGATTCTCCCGGCGATCGATGCCTTCCTAGAGGACGATCCGTCGTCCTCGGGGGTGCGCTATCTGGAGTTGCGTGTGCTGACTCAGGTCGATTCGCTTGAGGCAGTGCGTCGGGAGGCCGATATCTGGCTGGAGACGGAGCCGGAGAGCGAGATCGTCTACCGGGAGATCGGTCGGGCGTATGAACGGGCGTTCGGAGCGAATGAAGCGCTGTCCCTTCTGCGCACGGGTCGAGACGTCATCGGCCCCGACGCGCTCGCCATGGAGATCGGCGACCTACTCGCGGCCACCGGCGACCCGCTTGCGGCTGCCGACGAATGGGCGCTGGCAGTCGGGGATGACGCGGCCCAGGTCTCCACGGTCACCCGACGTGTGCAGGGGCTCACTGAGGCGCCGGACGAGGCTGCCCGACGGGTGGTGGATCGTCTCACTGCATCGCATATGCTAGCCCGCCGAAGAGCCGGGGCCCGGGTCGCACTCGACCTCAGCGTCGATGCGGTCGCGCTCGATCTGGTGCGCGACGTTGCAGGCGATCTCGAAGGCCGGGCGCGGACGACGTTCCTCGCCGATGCCGCGCGCAGGGCTCGCGACGCCGGTATGCCGAACGTCGCGTCCTGGGCGTACGACGAGCTTGGCTCAGGCGCTTCGAGTCCGGCGGAGCGCCGCCAGTTCGACCAGCGTATCATCGACGTAGCGCTCGCCGCGGGCGACACGATCACGGCGCTCGAGGCTCAGCGCCGCGTGGCCGACTCGTTCTCACCCGGGTCGGTGGATCGCCGACGTGCGACGGCTCAGGTCATACGACTCGAGAGCAGCCGGGCCATGCCCGAGCAATTACGAATCATGCTCGAAGCGTTTCGCGACGATTTCCCGAATGCGCCCGAGGTCGACGATCTCGCTGCGACGGTCGCCGGAGTGTTGCAGTCCCGGGGTGACCGTGCCGGAGCCTCCGCGGTACTGGAGGGCGTGAACGGGCCAAAGAGTTCGCTGGAGCGGGCGTACCTGCTCCTGGCGGACGGTGCCATCGAGGAAGGGCGCTCAGCACTCCTCCTGGCGCTGACGGGCCTGCCCCCGTCGGATGCGACGTCCGTCATCCAGTTTGCGGGGCTGTTGGGAAGATTGTCGGCGCCGGGCGCCGAGGCGCTTGCCAATGCGGGAGTGAAGGCGCATCACGGATGGCATGGCGAAGCGGCTCTGGAACTCGCCGAGGCCGCAAACACCATCGAGGACACGGAGGCGCCGGTGGTGCTTGCCGAGGCCGCACGACTTGCGATGGATGGCGAAGAGGATGCCATCGCGGCGGATATTCGTGGAGTTCTGATTGATCAGTACCCGGAGGCTGCGGAGGTCGCCGAGGCATCACTGGCTCTGGCGCGGTACCGAGCTAGAACACCGCGCGGAACAGACGAGGCGATCCGCCTCTTGGAGGACCTGATCGCGAACCGACCCAACGCAGCTGTCGTTCCGGGTGCCCGTGTCGAGCTGCAGCGGCTCAGAGGACGGAGTTGATGACGCGCCGATCGAGCCATCGATGCTCCATCGCCGTTCTCCTGTTTGCCTTCTGGGTCGCCCTCCCGGCGGCGCTGTCCGCGCAGTGGTTGCTCGTGCCCATGGATCGGTCTCAGCAGGATCACCTGAAGGCGTATGGTCTGACCTACTGGACGCTGGATCAGCAGGAAAAGGCCGAGTGGTTGCTGAACTACCGAGGTGGCTCATTCCTGCTGCCCGATCGCGACGACATTCGCAGGGAAGCTGCGTTCAGGGGTGTGAGCGTTGAAACCATGGACGCCTCGGCTGAGGCTCGTATGCGGGCGACGGTGGCGGCCTCGAACATGGAAGCCGTCCCGCTGGAGCGCGCGCCGCAGGTCGCGATCTACACACCGCCCAACTCTACCCCGTGGGACGATGCCGTCACGATGGCGCTCGACTATGCCGGTATCGAGTACGACAAGATCTGGGACGATCAGGTCATCGAGGGTGACCTTTCGGAGTACGAGTGGATCCACCTCCATCACGAGGACTTCACAGGGCAGTACTCGAAGTTCTTTCTGACGTACTCCGGTGCCCCGTGGCTGCAGGAAGAAGTAGCTCGGAACCAGGAGATCGCCCGACGCGGAGGCTTCGCGGACGTGCCGGCCCTGAAGAAGCATGTGGCCGAAACGATGCGACAGTACGTCGAAGACGGCGGCTTCCTCTTCGCAATGTGCTCGGCGACGGAGACACTCGAGCTGGCACTGGCGGCGCACAGTGCCGACATCGCTGCATCGTACTCGGATGGTACGCCGCCGGACCCCAACGCGTCGAGTAAACTGGACTGGGATCGGACGATGGCATTTACGGATGCACAGGTCCAGATCGCACCCTCCGTGAACGCGTTCTCCGACATCGATGGTCACCAGGTGAACACGCCGTGGAGAAACGAGCTCGGTGTGTTCACGCTCTTCGACTTTTCGGCGAAGTTCGATCCAGTCGCGGCGATGCTGACGCAGAACCACGAATCAGTCCTGTCCGACTTTTACGGCCTGACCACGTCATTCCGGGAGGATCGACTCAAGTCCGGAACGATCGTACTCGCTCAGGAAGGGTCGTGGGCCAAGTACGTCCACGGGAACCTCGGAGAGGGCACGTTTACCTACTTTGGTGGTCACGACCCCGAGGATGCGGAGCACCAGATCGGTGACCCGCAGACGGACCTGGCCCTGCACCCCAACTCGCCGGGGTACCGCCTGATCCTGAACAATGTCCTGTTCCCTGCGGCCAAGAAGCAGAAGCTCAAGACTTGAGTTCGGAGATTCCCGAGGGATTCCCCATGAGCGTCCCGGCGCGGGCGCTCTTCGGGCTGGACGGGCTCGAGCGCGAGCACGAAGGGGCTGATGCCCCGGACGGTGGGGGGCAGCGGGACACCCCGGCGCCGGTTCTGCCCCTTTCACTGTCTCCAGAAGCGGCCGAGCGGCTCAGCACCGAGATCGCGCGAGCCGGAGGCAGGGAGGTGTGCTTCCTCGCAGAGGTCGACGAACAGCGCACAGTACAGAGCCCGAGGGCCGTGGCCCGGGGCAACTTCGAGGCTGTGCTGGTCGCTGCCCGGGACGCGAACGAGGGGAGCGTGATGCTCCACAACCATCCGAGTGGCCTGCTGGAGCCTTCAGATGCCGACATGCGCGTCGCAGCGCTCCTCTACGACCAGGGGATCGGCACGGCGATTATCAACAACGACGCTAGCGAGCTGTACGTCGTAGTTGAGCCGCCCCGGCCGCGCGAGCGGGTACTCCTTCGGGGCGACGAGCTGGACGCGATCCTGGCGCCCGGAGGAGCACTCTCCAGCCGGTACGGTGGGTACGAAGATCGACCGGGGCAGCGGGACATGCTTGCCGCGATCGTCGAGCGCTTCAACGAAGGCGGCATTTCAATCGTCGAAGCCGGCACCGGCACGGGGAAGTCGCTGGCGTACCTGGTGCCTGCTGTGCGCTGGGCGCAGGAAAATGCCGAACGGACCGTGGTGTCCACCAATACGATCAACCTCCAGGAGCAGCTGGCCAACAAGGATCTGCCCCTGGTTCAGAGTCTTCTTGGGGACGTGCGCTGGGCTCTGGTGAAAGGGCGGGGTAACTACATCTCGATCCGACGGGCTCGTCTCGCGTCGGAGAGTCAGTCGAGTCTCTTCGAGGAAGACCGCAGCGACGAGATGCACGCTCTCCTCGAGTGGATCGGTACTACGGAGGACGGATCACTCTCCGATCTCGGCTTCCGGCCGTCGGACGAGACGTGGGAGGAGGTACGGAGCGATCCCGATATCTGTCTCCGGGCCCGCTGTCCTCACTTCCAGGAGTGCTTCTACCAGAAATCCCGGCGCAACGCCGCGTCGGCTGAACTGCTCGTGGTGAACCACCACCTTCTCTTCACTGATCTTGCTGTGCGCAGGGCCACGGGCAACTACACACAGGCCGCCGTACTGCCTGCATACAAGCGGGTCATCCTCGACGAGGCCCACAACGTGGAGGATGCGGCCACATCGCACCTCGGGGTCCAGATCACGCGGCGCGGGCTCTACCGGGCGATGTCCCGTCTCGATCGTCGTGGGCGGGGGATCCTGACGACGATCCATGATGCGGTCGGGGGATCCGAGAACGGGAACGAGATCCGGGAGCGTCTCGAGAATCGGGTCCGCCCGGCGCTCTCCAGAGGTCGGGCCGCGGTCGACGGCCTGCTGGAGCGGCTCGAGCCCCTGGCACCGCCTGGTGAGGGTCCCGTGCGCCTCGGTGAGGATGGGGCGTTCGAGCCCGCGGCCAACGATGACGTGGCGGTGCAGTTGCAGGGAGTCCTGGCCACGCTCGGGAAGCTGGAACGTGAGCTCTCTGAGCTTCGGGGCCGACTAGAGCTCGTGGAGGAGTGGATGGAAGTCTTGGAGGGGCGGTTACTGGACCTGCGCTCTGTGGAGCGCAGGCTGTCAGCCACGGTGCAGGGGCTGCGGCTGGTCCTGGCTCCGGGAGACGACGCCAGCGCCTTTGTGCGTTGGCTCGAGTCTCGTGGACGCGGTCGCAGTGCCAATCTGGTCCTGGCTGCGGCCCCAATCGAGCTCGGTGGTGTGCTCCGCGAATCGCTCTTCATGCAGGCCGAGACGACTGTGCTGACCTCCGCGACGCTCACGACCCGACGAAGCTTCGACTTCCTCAGGGGAAGACTCGGCATCGGAGTCGCAGCTCTCGAGGATACAGATGAAGATGTGGAGGTGGATGAGCGTATCGTCATGTCGCCGTTCAACTTCGAGACGCAGGCGCTCGTTGCGATCCCGACGGATCTTCCTGCGGCCGGCGGTGGCGATCCGGCTTTTGGTGACGCCACACTCGAGGTGCTCGAGAGCTTCGCGGCGATCACGGGCGGCGGCCTTTTCGGACTCTTTACCTCCTACGCGGCGCTCCGCCGGGCTGCCCAGGGCGTGCGTGATCGGGGGCTAGACCGCTCGTGGCCGCTTTTCGTGCAGGGTGAGGAGGACCGGCACCGCCTCCTCGACCGGTTCATCGACTCGGGGAAAGGAATCCTCCTCGGGACCTCGTCGTTCTGGGAGGGCGTCGACGTGCCGGGAGATCCGCTGCGAGGGCTCCTCATTCAGAAGCTACCCTTCCGCGTACCGACGGAGCCCATCACGGCGGCCCGCATGGAGGCGCTCGAGCGACAGGGGCAGGATCCGTTTGCCAATTTCATGCTCCCCCATGCCGCCCTTCGACTGAAACAGGGCTTTGGGCGGTTGATTCGAGCACGAACGGACCGCGGCGCAGTGGTGATTCTGGACGATCGGATCGTGAAGCGCCGCTACGGACGATACCTCCAAGACTCGCTCCCGCCGGCCCCACTGGTGAAGGGGCCATGGTCGGATCTCGAGCGCCGATTGAGGAGCTTCTACAAGGATACGTGACACCCCCTTGGTCCGCTCGCGAGCGATTCATAGATTTCTGCCGTCGGAGGGGTGAAACCGCCGGCGTCCTCGAGCAAACGGCAGAAAAGCAAATGAAGCGCATCCTCGGCATGGGTGTCGGTGTGGTCTACCTCGGCATCGCGTTTGGCGCGCTCACCCGGGCCAACGATGGCTGGGCGACCGGATACAGTGATATCGGGTTCTGGTGGACCGTGATTGCAGTGCTCCTGACGATCGCGGCGTTTGGCGCTCTGATCGGCACCTGGATCCATACTCAGGAAGGCGGCAGCTGAGTCTGTCGGGCGTAGCGAAATCGCCGAAAATACAGTACTTCCAGGGCCGTCTGACATGATCGGACGGCCCTTCTTCGTATCCATGCACCAGCCGGCGCCCTGCGCCCCCGACCGCCATCACACGGAGTCCCGATGAAGACCATTTCCCCAAGCAAGATCGTCTGCGTTGGTCGTAACTACGCCAAACATGCCGCCGAACTTGGCGGAGAAGTCCCCGACGAGCCGCTCATCTTTTTCAAGCCGCCGTCGTCGCTCATCGGAGAAGGGGATGCGATCGTGATGCCGGCGATTTCCCAACGGGTCGATTTCGAAGGCGAGATCGGAGTGATCATCGGGAAGCGGGGACGGAACGTTCCCGCCAGCGAGGCCTGGGCGCTCGTGGAGTCCCTCGTGCCCGTGAACGATATCACGGCGCGTGACCTGCAGCGGATCGATGACCAGTGGGCCCGCGCCAAGGGGTTTGACACCTTTTGCGCAGTAGGGACGCCGGTTCCCCTGGCTGACGTCGCTCACTCGACACTTGGCGTGATCACAAGGGTCAACGGTGAGGTCCTGCAGGAGGGAGATGCGGCCGACATGGTGTTCGATATCCCCACGATCCTCGAGTACATCACGAGCTTCATGACGCTCGAGCCCGGTGATCTGGTCGCGACCGGTACCCCGGAGGGGGTCGCACCCCTGCATGACGGGGATGTTGTGGAGATCGAGGTGGTCGGCGTCGGTTCGGTGAAGAACCCCGTGGTACAGGGCGGCTGATGCCGAAAACCAACGCACGCTTCGGCGCGCTCCCGCCGTTTCCGCTCGCCGAGATGAAGGCGATGCGGCGGAAGATTGAAGCTGCAGGGGTCGACGTGATCGACCTGGGGGCAGGCGACGCACCTTTGGATCCACCTGACGTCGCAGTTGAGAGGCTGGGTGAGACGGCGCATCTTAAGTCACACTCCCGCTATGCGTTCCAAGTTGGACTTCCGTCCTTTCGAGATGCCATCGCTGCATTTATGCAGCGCCGGTTCGGCGTGACCGTCGACCCCACTACCGAAGTGCTCCCGCTCATTGGGTCGAAGGACGGCTTGGCCCATCTCCCATTCGCGTACATCGGAACGGGGGACGCGGCTGTGATCCCCGATCCGGGGTATCAGTCCTATCTCGGCTCGGTGACACTCGCGGGTGGAGAGCCGTGGCTGGTGCCGCTTCGCCCGCAGAATGATTTCCTGATTCCGCTCGATGAACTGCCGACTGACGTCGTGGATCGGACCCGGATCCTGTACCTGAACTACCCGAACAATCCCACCACGGCAGTTGCGCCCGACGAGTATCTGAAAGAGGCGATTCGGTTCTGCGCGCACCACGATGTGGTGCTGGCGCACGACAACGCCTACTCGGAGTTCGGGTTCGACGGGTATCGACCCCGCAGCATCCTGGAGTTCGACGGGGCACGGGAGGTCGCGGTGGAGTTCCACTCGCTTTCCAAGACCTTCAACATGACCGGCTGGCGCCTTGGGTGGGCCGTGGGCAATGCCGAGATGATCGCGGCGTTGACGAAGGTGAAGACGTTCATGGATACCGGACAGTTCATGGCTGTCCAGGCCGCGGGAGCTGCTGCACTCGAGAACGCCGACGCTTGGGTCCCGGGTAATATCGGCCTCTTTCAGAAGCGTCGAGATTGTGCGGCTGCCGCTTTGACGTCGGCCGGGTTCGATATCACGGTGCCCAAAGCAACCATGTACCTCTGGGTCCCCGTCCCAGGTGGTGAGCGGTCCGAGGTCTTCGCGACGCGGGCGCTCGAGCAGGAAGGTGTGATTGTTCTGCCCGGAGCAGCCCTGGGAGCGGGCGGAGAAGGTTTCTTTCGGATCGCGCTCACAGTGGATGGGGAGCGACTCGAAGAGGCAGCGCGCCGCCTGGGTCTGGTGGTGTCATGAGGGCGCCCGAATCGCGAACAGGCTGAGGAACCGGGGTTTGACCCGGGGTTAGCAAATCCATGCGAAATCGGCCCAGACACGAAGGATCCATCACGGACCGGGCCTGGCTGGACAGTCGGGGCCTTGGTTCGCCACGCATTCGGGGTATCGCCCTGGGTGCGTCGGTGGCTGTGCATGTCGTGGGCATTCTCCTGTACATGATGGTTTCGGCCGTGCTGCAGCCCGATGCGTTTACGCTCCCGATTGATACGGATCGTACCTCGGAGCAGGGGACGCCTCTCATTCGCCTGATCGACATCCTCCCCGAGGACCTGGAGCGGCCCGAGGAACCTGATGAACTGGCGGAAATCCGGGCTGGAGAGGCCGACGCCCGACGCCCGCTTATCGAAGGGATCCGCCTCGGCGAGATCCTCCCGCCTCCCAACAACGCGGCTGACCGACTGCGTCCGAATCTGGTCGATGCCCGCCTGTGGGCTGCACCGCCGCCGGAGTTCTTCGAGTTGTCGATCGGCCAGCGTGAGCAACTCCTCGTATCCGAGCGGATCGTCGAGTGGTACGACTCTGTAGCGATCGCGCGGGCTGCCGAAGACCGGCTTACCGACTGGACCTTTACGGACTCCAACGGAGGCCGCTGGGGTGTCGCCGACGGGAAGATATATCTCGGAGACATTGCGCTTCCGCTGCCCCTGAACTTCGGAACGCCCGTGGGACACCGTGACATCGAGGCGCGCCGAGTCTTCGAGTGGGAGGAGATCGAGCGGCAGAGCCAGCGCTACATCATCGAGCAGTCGTGGAAGGAACGCGCGGCAGCAATTCGAGCTCGCCGGGACCGTGAACGGGCTGCAGCCCAGGCAGATACGACGGGTAACCGTTAGCAGGTAAGGGAGATCCCGAAGCGCGTGAGCACGGTTCTGATGATCGACCTGCGCTGGTTGACGGCTGGACCGCCGGAAACGTCCTGAAGTCAAGGCCCGTCGGCGGTTCCGATGGGGGACGGGGACTGACATCTTTCGGGTTCGCCGCAGCCTCCTTCGGCGTGGCATTGATCCCGCTGACCCTAGGAAGTCGACGTGAGCAAGGAACTCGCCCCGCGTCTCGATCCACGAGCCATCGAGCCCGCGCGCTACAAGGCGTGGCAGGACGGTGGTCACTTCCACGTACCGGCGTCTGCGGTCCTGGAGGACGGGCGAGAGCCCTATGTCATTGTCATCCCTCCGCCGAACGTGACGGCGGCGCTGCATATGGGACACGGTCTGAACAACACAGTTCAGGACGTGCTTATCCGTTGGCGGCGGATGCAGGGCAGGGCCGCGTTGTGGGTTCCGGGGACGGACCACGCAGGTATCGCGACTCAGAACGTGGTCGAGCGGCGGCTCGCCGAAGCGGGGCACACGCGCCAGGAACTCGGCCGCGAAGCCTTCGTCGAGCAGGTGTGGGACTTCGTGGGCACGACCGGCGGCACGATCCTCGAGCAGCTCAAGGCGATCGGGGCCTCCTGTGACTGGGAGCGCACGCGCTTCACACTCGACGATGACCTTGCTCAGGCCGTACGTGAGGTCTTCGTATCGCTGTACGAGAAGGATCTCATCTACCGCGGCGAGTACATCATCAACTGGTGTCCCCGCTGTCTGACGGCGCTGTCCAACGAAGAAGCCGAGGGTGAGGAAACCGACGGTCGACTGTGGCACCTCCGCTACCCGATCCCGGAGGCATCCTGGACGGCCGCCAAGACCGCGTCCGAGGCTGGCGCCGAGGCGATCGGCCAGTTCGAGGATGGCGGCTGGTACCTGACGGTCTCGACTACCCGCCCCGAGACGATGCTGGGTGACACCGGTGTGGCCGTGCACCCCAGTGACGATCGATACAAGGCGCTGGTTGGAGCGAATGTCGAGCTACCGCTGACCGGGCGCCTGATACCGGTCGTGGCGGACCGCCATGTCGACCCGGAGTTCGGGTCAGGTATGGTCAAGGTGACGCCGGCCCACGACAAGAACGACTTCGAGATCGCGGGACGCACAGGGCTCGACATTCTCGACGTGATGAGCCCGGACGCGCACATGACCGACAGCGCGCCCGAGGCCTTCCGAGGCATGGAGCGTTTCGCCGCTCGAAAAGCAGTCCTCGCGGCGCTCGACGCAGAGGGGCTGAGAGCCGGGGAGGACGTGCACTCGCACGCCGTGCCGCACTGCTATCGCTGCGGCACGGTCGTCGAACCTCGCCTGTCCGAGCAGTGGTTCGTGAGCATGAAGCCACTCGCCGAGCCGGCTCTGGCCGCGTCCAGGGATGGCACCATCAACTTCACGCCGCCGCATTGGAAGCGTGTGTATGAGCACTGGATGGAAAACATTCAGGACTGGTGCATCTCGCGGCAGCTCTGGTGGGGCCATCGGATCCCTGTGTGGTACTGCGACTGCGGCGAGGAGATCGTTGCACGCGAGGATCCCACGGAATGCCCGAAGTGCGGTGGCAGTTCGCTCCAGCAGGACCCGGACGTACTCGATACATGGTTCAGCTCGCAGCTATGGCCATTCTCTGTCTTCGGCTGGCCGAACGAGACGGATGACATGCAGGCGTTCTACCCGGGCCACACCATGGTCACGGCGCCAGAAATTCTGTTCTTCTGGGTCGCCCGAATGATCATGATGGGGTACGAGTTCCAGGGTGAAGCGCCGTTTACGGAGGTCTATCTGCACGGGACCGTGCGCGACATCAAGGGCCGCAAGATGTCCAAGTCGCTGGGCAACGGCATCGACCCGCTCGAGGTCGTCGAGGAGTTCGGTGCGGACGCCATGCGCTTCACGATCGTGAGCCAGTGTGCCGTCGGGACGGACATCAGCCTCGATCACGAGAACGTCGAGGCTGCGTTCGCCAACGGTCGCAACTTTGCCAACAAGATCTGGAATGCCGGCCGCTTCGCGTTGATGAGTGTCGGAGACGCTCCGATCCGTTCCCTCGATGAGGTGCAGGCTGATCTCGGCGAAGAGGATCGCTGGATCCTCTCCCGGCTGGCGGCTGCTACCGATGATGCTACGGAGGGACTCGAACGCTTCCGACTACACGAGGTGGCGGACGGACTTTACCACTTCTTCTGGGGCGAGATCTGCGACTGGTACCTCGAACTTGTGAAGAGCCGTCTGGGCTCCGACTCGGACGAGGCGGACCGGGAAGCCGCACGCACGACGCTCGTCACCGTACTGGACGGAGCCTTTCGGCTTCTGCACCCGATCGTGCCGTTCGTGACCGCGGAACTGTGGTCGCGCCTGCCGTGGCCGGAGGGTGCGGACCGACCGGAAGACCTGATCATCGCCCCGTGGCCGACCACCGCAGATGCGGACCGTGACGAAGCGGTGGAGTCCGACATGGCCGGCTTCCAGAGCCTCGTCACCGAGGTGCGTCGACTCCGAAAGGAATACGGCGTCGGCGAGGGTCAGCGGATCGCACTGATGGTGCACGGGGGGCCTACGGGCTTCTTCGAGTCCCTGTCGGTTCGAGCGGCTGCTGTGGAGCAACTCGCTAGAGTGAATCGTCTCGAAGCAGGGTCCGGATCAGGGGTCGGAGCAAATGCCGTCCTGTCCAACGGGGCGGAGCTGTTCGTCCCACTCGAGGGCGTGATCGATGTCGAGCGAGAGCGAGGTCGAATGGAAAACGAGATCGGTCGTCTTGCCGGCGTGTTGGCTGGTGTCGAGAAACGACTCGCGAACGAGAAGTTCGTGGCGAACGCTCCCGAGGATGTGGTGAACACCGCTCGCGACAATGCCAGACAACTTCAGGATCAGGTTCAGAAGCTCCGCGACAAGCTCGTGGAACTGGGAGACTGATCCCCTGAAGCGCCCGGTTCTCGTCGCGGTCGCTGTGGGTGCGGTCGCATGTGCCCAGCAGGAAATGCCGCCAGGTGGGCCGGAGGACATCCGTCCGCCCGTGGTGGTGGCGACCACGCCGGGTGCGTTGGAGATGGTCACGGATCTTGAAACGGATATCCGGTTCGACTTCGATGAGCGGATCAGTGAGCGAGTACCAGGGGGCGCGCTCGAAACGGCGATCTCCGTGTCTCCGACCTCCGGGGAATACCGGGTGCAGCATGGTCGACAGTCTCTGACCGTCAAGATGGACGGTGGGCTACGCCCCGGGTTGGTGTACCGCGTGACGCTGGATGCCGCTGTGTCGGACATGTTCGGCAACACGATCACCGACCCTTTCGAGCTGATCTTCTCGACCGGCGGTGAACTCGTGCCTACGACGCTCGCCGGTGAAGTCTGGGACCGAATCACGGGGCGACCGGTCAGCCAGGCCGCGCTCGTTGCCATTGGGTCAGATTCACTGGTTCACCGGTCTACGGCGGACCGCTCCGGGATCTTCGGGTTTCGGTACCTGCCGGGGGGCTCCTTCAACTTGACGGCCTTCCAGGACCAGAACCGAAACGGAGAGCCCGATTCCACCGAAGTGCAGGGGCTCACCCCGCTTTCGATCGCGGTAGGTGATACGGTCCTCCTCGAGCTCTCGATTCTCACGCCGGACACATCTGCGGCGAACCTGACTGGAACAGAAATACTCGACTCCACGACGGTGATCCTCCTGTTCGATGATTTCCTCGACTACGAGGGCGGGACCACCGGAATCGATGTCACGATTTCGTCGGATTCGGCTGGAGCACCCGGGATCGTCGAGCTTCTGCACGAGACCGCGTACATCGCGTGGGCCGAGGAGGTGACAGACTCGCTGGCCATTCTCGACTCGATCGAGGCCCAGGAACTGGCTGAGATCTCGAGTGTCGCGGCCCGGGCGGCTGCCGACCTTGCGGCTGCTACGGACAGTGGGGCTGCAGGGGATAGCATTGTCACGAATGATTCGGCGCTCGAGGCCGCGCTAGCTGATACCGTGTTGGTAGCCACGGTCGGCGCCGGTGTGCGCCCGCAGGCGCTCACGCCCCGCGGACGTCCGCCGGCATTGCCCAGACTGGAGGGTTCGACCGCCGGGCCCACCGCGGACGGACGGCGCGTCCTGCCCGGCCGTCGGCTCATCGCTCGGATCGATGCCCTGATCCCGTTCGAAACAGAGTTCACGGTCACGGTATCCGGCGTCGTGAACATGTTCGGTCTGGCAGGGGGTGGTGGTGAGGCGGCGCTGTTTCGGGAGGTGGTCATCGACTCCGTTGCGATTGCCGACTCTGTCGCTGCAGCTGACTCCATTCCGGCGGGCGACTCCATTGCGACCGCGGATACGGGCGTTGTGATCGATACCAGCTCCGTCGCGCTCGGCGGCCGGGATGGGCGCAGATGAGCGATCCGAGGAGCCGGATCCCGTCGATGGATGCGCTCCTCGCGTCTCCCGGCATCGAGTCGCTCATGGCGGACGCGGGACGCGGGCAGGTTGTGGACGCGCTCCGGGTATCGGTCGCGCACATGCGGGAGGCGATCGGTCGAGGTGATGAACTGGCACAGGGCTCGGTCGAAGATGCCACCTGGTACGTCCAGCATGCGGCGAAGCTGCTTGCTGAAGAAGCCGTCCCGAGCCTTCGCCGTGTGATCAACGCCACCGGCGTCGTGCTTCACACGAACCTGGGACGCGCACCGCTTGCGGACGAGGCGCTCGAGGCGATGCGATCCACCGCGACCTACTCGAACCTGGAGTTCGATCTCGACAAGGGTGTGCGTGGATCTCGTTATGCACACTGCGTCCGATTGCTGTGCGACCTGACCGGGGCTGAGGATGCGCTCGTCGTGAACAACGCTGCGGGCGCGCTCGTCCTCTCGATGAGTACGGTCGGTCTGGGCCGGGGTGTCGCGGTCTCGAGGGGGGAGCTGGTCGAGATCGGGGGTGGCTTCCGCATTCCGGAGGTGGTGGAACGGTCGGGTGCATCGCTCGTGGAAGTGGGCAGTACCAACCGCACCCGCGCTGACGATTACAAAGAGGTCGTCGCTAGTGGAGAGGCCGAAGCCATCCTGAAGGTGCACCGATCGAACTTCCGCATCACCGGATTTACCGAGGAGGCCTCGGTTGCCGAGCTGGTTGCGATCGCCGCGGAACACGCGATCCCCGTCATCTACGACCTGGGGTCGGGTCTGATGTTGCCCGCGGAGAACATCGGCCTGCCCGAGGAGCCTCGGGCCGAGGCGTCTGTTTCAGCCGGTGCTGACGCCGTCGTGATCTCAGGCGACAAGCTCCTGGGCGGACCGCAGGCGGGCATCATCGTGGGCCGGGCCGAGCTGATCGGCCGTATGCGCAAGAACCCGCTCTGCCGGGCGCTTCGCGTGGACAAGGTCACACTGGCGGGGCTAGAGGCGACACTCAGGCTGTACCTGGATCCGCAACGGGTGCTCGAGCGCATTCCGACGCTACGTATGCTCTCGATGGACGACGATACGCTGAAGGACGCCGCCGAGACGCTTGTCGGCGTGCTCGCTGCGGCCGGTGTGTCCTGCGCGGTCGTGCCCACGAAGGGTGCTGTCGGCGGCGGGACGTACCCGGGTGTCGAGCTCGATTCCTGGGCCGTTGAACTCGAGGGGCCGAAGGGCGCTCAGGCGCTGGCTAACGCACTCCGAGACGGCTCACCGCCCGTGGTTGGTAGACTCGTCGACGACAAACTCCGGCTGGACGTTCGGACTCTGCTCCCCGGCGAAGTCGACGTAGTCGCGACCCGCGTCATCGAAGCTGTCTCTCAGGATCGAGAGGGCCAGACGTGAGTCGACGCGCGGTCTTCATCGATCGCGACGGTACCATGATCGAGGAAAAGGTCTATCTGTCCAATCCGGACGGCGTCGAGCTGCTTCCAGGCACGATCCAGGCGCTCTCGGCCCTCAGAGCGGCTGACTTGCTACTCGTGGTCGTGACGAACCAGGCGGGTATCGGCCGGGGGCTCTATACCATCCACGACTACGATGCCGTGGCGGCACGCCTCGACGAGCAGCTGGCATCTCATGGTATCGTGATCGACGCGACGTACTTCTGCCCGCACCATCTCGAAGTGAGCGGGCCCTGCGATTGCCGAAAGCCGGATAGCGGCATGCACCGGCGGGCGGCAGCTGATCTCGATATCGATCTGCCGGCCTCGTTCTACGTCGGGGACAAGATCACTGATGTGCAGCCGGGGATCACGCTGGGCGGTCAGGGAATCCTGGTGAGAACCGGGTACGGCGCCGAGCTCGAGCCGCAGGCCCCGGCCGGCGTATGGGTGGTCGACGACCTTCAAGCCGCATCCCGGGTAATTACGCAACAGGCCACAAGGGCGGCCGACGGTTCTTGAGGTCGATGGACCGCGGTATATTGTGATCCGTCAGGTGGAGTTTTCCGCCGGACGTAACGACTGCAAGAGGTTGATGACGATATGGTGACGTTGACTGCGACGGCCAACGAGAAAGTCCAGGACTTCATCAAGGAGCACGGTGTCGAGACTCAGGCGGGTCTGCGCGTCGCGGTGCTTCCCGGTGGATGCTCGGGCTTCCAGTACGGTCTGAATATCGAGGACGGGGCGGAGACAGATGACGAAATCCTTGATATCGGCGGTGTGAAGATCTTCGTCGACCCGTTCAGTGCGCAGTACCTCGAAGGTGTAGAGATCGACTACGTCAGCTCGATGATGGGTCAGGGCTTCACCTTCCGGAATCCGAACGCGGCCAGCGGTTGTGGTTGCGGAAGCTCGTTCACGGTCTGATGACCTTCGGTTGCCTGGGCTGACGTGGTGCAGATCCGGACCTTCACCGGAGGAGGGTTCGGTGAAAACGCATACCTGGCGATCTGTGAATCAACGCGCGCATGCGTGGCTGTCGATCCGGGCTCAGGTGCTTCCTCGCTCGTCCGTGCGGTCGAGTCAGAAGATCTCGACCTCCTCGCTATTCTGCTGACGCACGCGCACCTCGATCACATCGAGGGCGTCGCGGAGGTACGCGCCACCCAGCCCGACGCTCCGATCTGGTTGCATCCGGACGACCTCGGCCTCTACAGGGGAGTCCAGCGACAGGCTGCCATGTTCGGCCTCTCCGTTGACCCACAGCCCGAGCCGACCGATGAGTTCGTGCCCGGCGAACCGTTCCACTTCGGTGAGTGCGTCTTCGACGTCGCGTTTGCGCCCGGACATGCTCCTGGCCACGTCATTTTTGTTTCCCAGCCCGACTCCATCGCCCTGGTCGGAGATGTCGTCTTTCAGAGCTCGATCGGACGGACGGATCTTCCGGGGGGTGATTTCCAGACGCTGATGGCGTCGATCCGAAGGGAGATCCTTTCGCTGCCCGATGAGATGACGCTGTATCCGGGCCATGGACCGCCCACGACCGTCGGACAGGAGCGCATGACGAATCCGTTTCTGGTCCCGCACTACGGTGGCGAGTTGGTGTGACACCAAAGACGGGCCTACTGAACGTCGCCGTGTTCGCATCCGGTGGTGGTAGCAACTTCCAGGCGCTCCTGGATCATGCCGCATCAGGTGATCGCGGGTGGCGCGTTCGTCTTCTCGTGATGAATAGAAAAGCCGGGGCAGCTGAACGTGCACGGGCTGCCGATGTGCCCGTCCGAATCATCTCGACGGGGCAACGCACGGACGAGGAGATCGCCCACGTAACCCTCGCAGCCTTCGGTGACCACGAGATCGATGTCGTGTTGCTTGCCGGATACCTGAGACGGGTCCCACTCGAGATTACACGCCGTTATGCGGGGCGCATACTGAATATCCACCCAGCGCTCCTACCTCACTTTGGTGGGCCGGGCATGTACGGCATGAACGTGCATCGGGCCGTCGCTGAATCCGATACCACGGTGACTGGCGCGACCGTTCACTTCGTAAGTGAGGCGTATGACGAGGGGGCGATCCTTGCTCAGTGGCCCGTTGCACGTCTTCCGGAAGATACGCCCGAAGCCATCGCTGCCCGGGTGCTCGAGGTCGAGCATCGCCTCTACCCTGCCGCGGTTGATCACCTCTGTGCTGCGTTGCGCATGGGTGTGCTGCCTCAACGCATGGTCGACGTCTGTCTGGATAAACCACCGGACGTCGATCGCCCCGAATTCCCATCCCGAACCGAATCGAACGAGGAAGTCCCATGAAGCGCGCGCTTCTCAGCGTGTCCGACAAGAGTGGCATCGTGGAGCTCGGTACCGCTCTGCAGGACCGTGGCTGGCAGATTCTCTCCACCGGGGGCACCGCGCGTGCGCTCCGTGAGGGAGGCGTCGAGGTGACCTCGGTTTCCGACGTCACGAAGCACCCGGAAATGATGGACGGGAGGGTCAAAACGCTGCACCCGGCGATCCATGCGGGCCTGCTCGCCCGTCGCGCCAACCCTGATGATATGGCCGCGCTCGAAGAGCACGGATATGGTCCGATCGATCTGGTCGCCGTGAACCTGTATCCGTTCCTTGAGACCGTCGCCGCGGGTGACGTGCCTGTCGACACCGCAATGGAAAAGGTCGACATCGGTGGTCCAACGATGATCCGGGCTGCCGCCAAGAGCCACACAGACGTCTGGGTAATTGTCGATCCGACTGATTACCACGCGGTGATTGATGCGCTCGATGGCGAGGATGATCCCGTGCTACGCCGTGGGCTGGCTGCCAAGGTGTTCCGGCACATCAGTGGGTACGATGCGGCCGTCGCGACCTATCTACTGGAGCAGGACGGTGAGGCCGAGGTGCTGAGCGAGCGCCTGGAGAGTTCGCTTCAGCGGCTGCAGACGCTGCGGTACGGTGAGAATCCTGACCAGAAGGCTGCCTTCTATGGCCCAGACGTCCCGGCCGGGATCTCGGCGCTGGAGAAGCACCACGGCAAGGAGCTGTCGTACAACAACATCCTCGATCTGGACGGGGCACTGCTCAGCCTCTCGCCGTTCGCGAAATCGCCGCGACCTTCGGTTGCGATCATCAAGCACACGACGCCGTGCGGCCTTGGGGTAGGGGATTCGCTCGCAGAGGCGTACGGGCGGGCTCTGGCGACGGACCCGATGAGCGCATTCGGTTCCGTGATCGCGGTGAATCGTCCGGTAGACGGCGCGACCGCCGAGCTCATGTCGACGCTCTTCATCGAGTGTCTGGTGGCCCCGGGGTACTCGGATGAGGCGATGGCGAAGCTGACGGAGAAGAAGAACATCCGGATCATGACCTTCCCCGGCGATGATCCGTCGACGTTCCTTTCCAGTCATGGTCATCTCCCTGAGCCGCGCGTTCTGCGGACTGTATACGGCGGTATGCTGGCACAGACGCCTCCGATCCCGCCGTTCTATGGCGAGGTCGACGGGTCGTGGAGTGTGGTGACCGAGCGCCATCCCACCGAGGCCGAGTGGGATGATCTCCGTTTCGCGTGGGCGGCCATCTTCGGCGTGAAGTCCAACGCGATCCTTCTGGCGAAGGGTGGTGGTGTCCTCGGCATCGGCGCCGGTCAGATGAGCCGAGTTGACTCGTCCAGGATTGCAGTGCGAAAGGCAGGTGACGCCGGACGCGAACTCAGCGGATCGGTTCTCGCGTCAGACGCATTCTTTCCGTTCCGGGACGGGGTCGATGCGGCGGCCGCCGCCGGCGTGAAGGCCGTGATTCAGCCGGGTGGCTCGGTGCGAGATGAAGAGGTCATTGGCGCGGCCAACGAGCACGGAATTGCGATGGTGTTCACCGGTCGGAGGCTGTTCCGGCACTAGGCTGCGATGGTGTCGCGGTCGGCCTGGCCAACAGGCGGTCGACTGCAGCTCGCATGGCTGGCGGCGCGAAGTACCCGACCACGCGGTGCTGCACGAGCCCCTCGCGATCAATGATGAATGTCGTCGGGATCGCGTTGATGCCGCCAAAGGCGCTCCGATGGGCATTCGTGGCGCGGCCGACCGGGTACGCGATGCCTCGCTCGTCGAGGAAGTCGATGATGTCCGAGCCGTCTCCTGCGTCCGTCGCGAGGCCCAGCACGATGACACCGTCGTCACTGCGCTCTTCGTGGAGGTGCTGGAGCGCCGGCATCTCGAGCTTGCAGGGGCCGCACCACGTCGCCCAGAAGTTCAAGACTACGACACTTCCCTCCAGGGCCTCCGAGTCGACAGGCGTCCCGTCGAGCGTCGTGAAGGAGTAGGCCGGCGCACGCCCCAGATCGGGTCCGACCCCGGTCCAGGCCTGCAGCTGCGGGCCAAGGCGATACAGGACGAAGAGAAGGATGGCGGCGGTGAGCACGCGCTCACCCCAGACGAAGATGAGCCGGCGACCCATGGCCGATTGAACCCCTCCACCGTCTGGCGAGGTCCGTGGGGAGCTTCCCGTCACGTGGCTCCCGTCACGTTGAGCTCGAGTCGGAAAGACGAGAGAACGGTAGGCGAGGAGTCTGCGGAGACGACGCGTTCCGTCTCACATACAGGGTCTTGTGAACCCGAGCGATGACGTCTCCCTCTTCGTCCAGCACCTCGAGCGTCCATTCGGGGTGATACTTCGACCCGTCGGCGGTGGCGGCACGAATCTCGTCCACTTCTTCAGATGATACCCGGATTGTCGAGGTGACCGTTCCCACGCCAGGGCGCAGGAACTCGATCGACGCCGCCTTGTCCCAGACGACGTACTCAGAGCCCAGGCGCTGAATGAGAAGGATCATAAGGTGTGGATCGACCATGGCGTACAGGCTGCCGCCGAAGTGCGTCCCGACCAGATTGGCGTTGGATTCCTCCAGTGGCATCCGGATACGAATCTCACTCGCATCGTCCGAGATATGCGTGACCTCGATCAGAGCGCCCGAATAGGGCGGGTACGCGTTGACGCGATGTCGAAGCGCTTCAGGATCCCAGTGCATGGCAGACTAGTAGTGGCGCAGGCCGGACGGTCACGTCACCAACACCGCCGGCCGCGCAGTGTTTCAACGAGTCGCGTAGTGCCGATTTGCGTCTCCCTGTGTCCTGGATGCACTCTCGCGGTACCTCGGTACGAATGGCATGAACCCGCGCAGAGCGCAGGAGCACCATAGATGACGAACCTTCCCGAGAAGATCTATTCGGAGCACCAGGTTGAGCGGGCGAAGACCACCGCCAGGGTTATAGGCTGGTTCCAGGGCGCCGGCGTGGTGATCGGCATCGGAATCCTGTTCAAACTACTTGGATGGATCCCGCTGGTGTTGGGTGCGGGTGCCGTCGGTTGGGTGCTGTTCAAGCTGTTCGGCACAAAGAAGAGTGAAGAAGAAGAGAGGGTGGGGTAGAGCGGCGAGCCACCGATCAGGTGTAGCGTCAGTAGTGCCAGGGAACGTCGGAAAAGTCCTTGTCCCGCTTCTCCACAAAGGCGTCTCGCCCCTCTCGAGCCTCGTCGGTTCCGTACGCGAGGCGCGTTGCTTCGCCCGCGAAGAGCTGCTGCCCGACCAGACCATCGTCGACCAGGTTGAAGCCGTACTTGAGCATACGCATGGCCGTGGGGCTCTTCGCGTTGATCGTCGTGGCCCAGCTCAGTGCGGTCTCCTCGAGCTCTGCATGCGGGATCGAGGCGTTCACCATACCCATCGCGACAGCGTCATCCGCTGAATAGTCGAAGCCGAGGAAGAAGATCTCCCGGGCACGCTTCTGCCCGACCATACGCGCCAGGTACGCCGACCCGTATCCACTGTCGAAGCTCGCGACGTCCGGATCTGTCTGCTTGAATCGCGCATGCTCCGTACTGGCGAGTGTCAGGTCGCAGACCACGTGAAGGCTGTGCCCCCCACCGGCCGCCCAGCCGGGTACCACCGCAATCACGATCTTCGGCATGAAGCGGATCAGCCGCTGGACCTCGAGGATATGCAGTCGGCCCAGTCGGGCGACATCGACCGCACCTTCCTCGGCCTCGTACTGATAGCCGTCCGAGCCGCGAATTCGCTGGTCGCCGCCGGAGGAGAAGGCCCACCCTCCGTCTTTGGGTGACGGACCGTTTCCGGTCAGGAGAACGCAACCGACCTTCGAGGAAGTCCTCGCATGCTCGAGCGTCCGAAACAGCTCGTCGACGGTCTGCGGACGAAACGCATTCCGACAGTCGGGACGGTCGAAGGCGATCCGGACCGTGCGCTCGTCGAGGGAGCGGTGGTACGTGATGTCACTCAGCTCTTCGAAGTCGGGGACCTCATGCCAGACGGATGGGTCGAAAATCTCGGAGACCATGGCAGGCGCTCGTGGGTTGGGGCGGGCTACGTTGGTGAGGTGGTTGCCTCGGCGGAGGCTACCGGGGGTAGGCGGGTGTCACAAGACGTGCGCCGGGATGCGCGAGTGCGCCCCTCACGCGGCTCGGGTCACAGTGATCCTCGCCTGAGTCTTCCAAGTTTATGATCCTCAGTACAGGGCCCCGACTTTATGTAGATCTGCAGGCCTGTCTGGTGTGCGGTCGCAAGGTCCAGCGCCACGGTGAAATCATCTCCGTACCCCAGGCGCACGCCTCCTTTATACCCTCGATGTAGGTCGGAGAAGATCTCCCCGACATCGGGGCCCTCTGCCCAGACTCGCCCTTGGTCCAGGAAGGTGACGAGGACCACGCGAGAAGGGTCGCCCCCGAACTACACGGCATACTTCGGCCTCCGAGTCTACCGTGTGCCCACCAGCGAATCACTGGCCGATATCGGTCGGGCCTGGGCGAGAGTGTCCGTTGGGTTGATGTCAGCGCACTGAGGGGCTTCATGCGCTAGCACCGGCAAGTCGGAATCATCCCAGATCCTGCGCCTCAGCCGGGTGCTTCGCAGGGCCTTGCTAGGACTATTCAGCTAGGCCGTAGGCCACGATACCGAAGTGCCGAGGGCTGTAGGCGGTACTGATCGAGAGCCTGCGACTCAGTTCAGCGTTATGTCCACTGTCCGGGTCGTCGCAGAGCGCCATAAGTTCGCAGCCCCTCACCTCCACAACCCACCAATGCCGAGCTCACGGGGAGACCCACTCGAAAGCTCAACACCCGCATCACCGGAGGATCTCCCGAATCCGTCCACTCTTGTCGATGACGTACCGCCGTCCGGCCCATATGTCGTTGCCGAG
>Ga0209631_10000151_pt1 | contig 91866 bp, 58 predicted proteins | sample COG_08_FD_184752 | JGI IMG/M metagenome (GOLD analysis project Ga0209631, IMG submission 184752) | Pelagic Microbial community sample from North Sea - COGITO 998_met_08 (SPAdes) (version 2) | ecosystem: Environmental > Aquatic > Marine > Neritic zone/Coastal water | place: Helgoland, sampling...
GATCAACTCTAGCTAGTGCGTTCACGGAGCCGTCGTTCACATGTTACAAGCTACTATCGCGCATACAAGAGCCGTTTCTATTCGTCAAACGTCACGCCGTCATCTGTGTGCATATTGCAGCCCGCCGCTCTGAGCTCGCGTATCGCAGCCGGCAACGTCGTCAGCTGATTGCCGCTGAGGTCCAAATGCTCCAGCGCCGTGAGCTGCCCAATCTCCGCCGGCAGGCTCGACAGCTCATTGTTGCCGAGGTACAAGTCCCTCAGCGACGTGAGCTGCCCGATCTCCGCCGGCAAGCTCGTCAGCTGATTGTCGCCAAGGTTCAACCTCGTCAGCGCCGTGAGCTGCCCGATCTCCGCCGGCAAGCTCGTCAGCTGATTGTGGCTGAGCCACAACCTCGTCAGCGACGTGAGCTGCCCGATATCCGCCGGCACGCTCGTCAGCTGATTGCCGATGAGGAACAAGTCCCGCAGCGACGTGAGCCGCCCGATCTCCGCCGGCAAGCTCGTCAGCTCGTTGTCGCCGAGGTTCAACTCCCTTAGCGCACTCAAGCGCCCGATCTCCGCCGGCACAGCTCCAGTCAGGTCAAACCCTTCCAAGTAGAGCTCCACCACCCGGCCGTTTTCCATGGTCACCCCTAACCAATCCTCCGGATGCTCGTCCTCCAGCCACCTCTCCTGCAGTTCAGGGCACATCGCACGCCATGTCCGGAGCACTCCGACGTCACCCTCGTCGTCGAATGATCGCGTCCCGTCATCCTTCGACGGCTCCAGAAGATCGCGACTGTCCCACCCGTCGGGCGTCACGTCCGGGTGCTTGTCCAGCCAAGCCTGAACCACGTTTCGCATCGCCCAGATCGTCGTCACCTTCGTGCTGCTCAGGGCGCGACGCGTGAGCGGGTCCTTGGCTCCGTTGCGCTCAAAGTGCGACAAAATGGCGCTTCTCTCGTACGTGTGCCCTGAGTCGACCACAAACACCGGGTCGCGGAACATGGTTCGCGTGATGGGGCACATGAGCTCTTCGGGCTCGGCGTCGAGATCTGCGTCGGGGGCGTCGGGCAGGTCGCCCGGTGCGCTCGCGGAACGCCGGGTTCGCACACCTTGGGTCGCATTTCCGGATGCCGGTTGCGACGCGGCAGATGTTTTGCGCCGTTTGGAGGGCGCCATCGAACGAATATTCCGGGTTGCCCCCGGCTGCGCGCTCTACTTTGTGACGAAGTTCCTCAGATCTTTAAACGAGTCCAGCCAGACGGGCGAAAAGTTTTGGCGCAAGGAGTCCGAGCTCATCATTCCTACATACAAGAGCCGTTTCTATTCGTCAACCCTAACGCCGTCGTCTGTGCGCACATGACAGCCTACTGCGAGCTCCACGCCGGCCTAGTAACATCTAGCATGGACACGATCCTCGCCGGCAAATCCGGGTCCGAGTCGTTAAAGTCCTGCGAATATTCGTCACTCGACGACGAGTCATCCGAGCTGCTCGAAGTTTCCTGGTCATCCACCCGTGGCGGAGCCAACGCGGGAACCATGGGCTCCAGAGCCGACTCGAGCTCTTTCGCCCAACGCGCCGACGTCGCTTTCGCAACCTCATCCTCCAGGTCGGCGATGTGCTTCATCAGCGCAGCCTGAGCTTCGCGACTTTCCTCCGCCATCCGTTCTTGCCTAGACTCGAGCAACGCTGCACGCCGGGCCGCATCTGCTTCTCGGTTAACGGCAACTCTGATGCGCTCCCTCGCCGCCTCCGCGGTTGCCTCCGCCATCCGTTTCGCCTCAATCGCCGATGTAGCCTCCATCGTGATCCTGGCGAGCTCATCTCTGAGTTCCGAGATGCGTTTGGATTCAATCATACCCGCAGAGGTGGATGCATCGCGTTCGGCGCTGCTCAGCTCAGCTCGAGCCTGGTTGAGATCGTGGTTCGCTCTTCTCGTGGCAGCCTCTGCGGCATCCGCCCTGGAATTGGTCGAACGCATCGCCTCACGTGCCTCCATGGCGACGCGTTTAGCACTATCCGCTGCTGACCGGGCCACCAGCGCCGCATCCCTCGCCTCAGCAGCCTCAGCGTCTGCCGCATCAGCGGCATTTTCGGCGTCGCGAGCCTCGGCTCGAGCGTCTGCAAGTTTACGCCTGAGTACCCTCTGCGCGTCCCTGCCTTCAGCCTCTGCAGCCGCGATCGCATCCGCCTCCTCCTTGAGCTTCGCCGCGGCTGCACGAACCAGACGGACCTCATCAGCGGCGGATGCCGCAGAAGCAGTCGCCCGGGCCGCCGCATCCTCCGCGGTGGCTTTCGACCTCGTCATCGCGATGAGCTCGGCTCGAAGTCGACGACCCTCTCGCGCGGCGGCAATCTCGAGTGCATACACCGGCGGCGCAGCCCCATCCCGGACGGCCGCGTTTGTCGCTCCGGAACCGACAAAGAGTATCCCCGTCCTGTGCGCGAAGATCGCGTGGTTCGACGATCGACCCGCGGGCGGCGGCGCGTTGGTGGACCCACCCGTTCGCAGGCACCTCCAGGTGAGAGTCTCGAGGTTGAGCGCGTGAGCCGAGTGGTCGGGCTGACGGTACCTCCGACCATTCCCTGGATTGGCGACCCGCCCGCCGTGAACGATGAGTGATCCGCCGACGACCGCCAACGCATGGTGCGAACGCGCGGACGGGAACCTCGTCGCGGGGCTCAGACCCCCGGAACGGTTCAGATTGGCAATCTCCGCTGCGACGCCAAACGCGGCAATTTCCGCCTCGTCGTCGCCTCCAACGACCTGCCTGTCGACGACGTCGAAGTCCATCTCATCAGGCGGGAGGCGAGACCACTCGTTCGTCGCGATGTCAAAGCTGTACGCGTCCGCGAGTGGCTCTCCGTCCGCGGCGCAACCTCCGTGGATAAACGCGCGACCGGTGCCAGACCCCGACACAAACGAGACAGCCACGGCGGCGTCCCTCCTCGGCGCGGGAACATCGCCAAACTGCTCGGGGTTTGACCAATGCATGGTCGCCAAGTCCAGGCGCCAAAGATCGTTGCGGAGTCCTCCTTGGGTGGCGCCTGACCGGTAACCACCGAATACGTACACGTCCGCGCGAGGTGCATCCTGCGACGCCGGCGACGACGCGAAAGGTGGGGGCGTCGCAAACGCGATGGAGTGTGACCGTGGGGGAGGTGACGGGGACTTGGACGCCTTGACGAGCTTGATCCATTCCCACGAGACATCACCCTTACCGCCGCGGGTGTGTAGTTGCCGTCGGAGTAAGACGTGCGCGTCGGATGTTTCCTTCGTGCCGTCGTAGCCGCCGAAGACGAACACGCCGCCGGTGACCGTGTTGGGGTCGGATCCCGCCGAAGCCGCCGCGGTAGCAGCGGCGATGGGGGGCACGGCGCAAACCGCAGGGTTCTCGCGGCATTCTGGTGGGGTGCCGCTGACGCTGTCCAAAGCGAGCCAAGCGGTCTTCGCCTCGAGGATTCCAGACTCCGGGTCCACGACGGTGTCAACGTCGAGCACAGCGACTGACATTTTTCCCTTTCTCGATCCGCCAGCCATGATCATCACGGCGCATCCACGCTCGGGGGTATCGCCATCCTCCGCCCCGGCCGCACCGTACTCGGGCAGGAAAATCGGAGCGGCAGGATCCGCGTTACTCGCAAAGCTGGAGTCTCCGTCGCACTGCAACGGTCTCCATCCCAGGGGGCAATCGAGCAGTCCGTCGCCGGTGAGCGCGAGGGGAGGAGCGCGAGTCTCCGCGGCGGCGAGCTTATTCTGGGTATCGAGCTCTCTCGCCGTCGCTTCCGCCGCACCACGTCGCTCAACATCCGCCGCACGTTTCAGAGCCTCAATCTCAGCATCCTTCGCCGCCATCGCAGCAGCAGCCGCGTCGGCACGGGCGGTCGCGGCGCTCGCTCGGGATATCGCCGCGTCCCTCGCCCATCGGTGGAACGCCGTCGCCGTGACCTTCTTCGAGACTGTGGATGAAGATGAGTGCCTCTCGAGAAGCCTGCGGTGCCTCGCCGCGGTGCTCGCCTCGCGACGCCAGTGGTCGACGAGGGATTGAACCCCAGCGTACCTCGACTTGCGAGTGGCAGCGGTGTACGTCGCCCAAGAGCCGAAAAACAGGGTCATTCGCGACCGCGTCCAAACCGCCTGCGCCCTGGCGATTGAAACCTTGATGACAACACTCCTCCTCACGGTTCCATGCCACTTCCTCAGGAGCTTGGCGGCGCGACGAATATCAAAACCTCGAGTATGACGCTCGATGCGAAGCCTGAGAGCGTGTGCCTCCTTCGATTCAGCCTCTTCGCGAAACGAGCGCGATATCGCGCCCGCGTGCGCCCACTGCAAGAACACGAGCGCCTGGAACCGCGCGACGTGTTTGAGCCGGAGCCGGACAATCTTCCGCCTGAGGACGTGCACACCGCCGGTGGCGTCGCGCCATTCGGTCAACGCGGCGCGCTTGATCATCACACCACGCGTGCCCGCGATAGCGAGAGCCTTGCGATCCGTCTTGCGGTTCACAACCGCGGACCGCTCGGCGAAGGAGTGCCACGCGTTGAACGCCTTTATGGTCAGACGACGGTAGAACGAGTATCGGACGCGAAACGCGGCAGTCTCGAGCCTTCGGCGCCACGCGAGCGCCTCTTTAAACCCGCGCCATGCCGCCGCGGTCCTGAAACTGCGCCATTGGGGCATCGCCACGCGGATGAGCTGTCGGGTAGCCGCGACGTCCGCGTGGTTACGCTTAAACGCCGCCAAGCCCCGGCGAAGGTGCCGCTCTTCAAACTGGACAAACGCCCTCGCCAGCGATCGCATCTGCATCGCATGGAGTCTCCTCTGTTGCATCGCAGTCTCCAAGAGAACCTCGTTTCGTGCCCTGTGCACCTCCTGCTCGACGTGCGCCCGCGCCGCAGCCTCTCGCTTTTCCACGGTTTCAACCCGCACCTTCCACGCGCGGCATTCATCCTCGAGACGAAGGATGGCGAGGTGTCGGTTCCTCTCGAACTGTTCCCCGAATGCGGTGCCCGCCGAGGTCCGGCCGACAGTTGGTTGCGGAAGGGTCGCCATCGGGGTAACCTCGATCGGTCGCTCGTCCATGATTTGCACCTGTCGCGAGCGCTTCTCCGCGGATTCCTGCGCAGCCGTCTCCGCCGAGGAAAGCCTTTCTCGCATCGCCTCGAGCTGGCGACTGAGAGCCACGATGGCGGTGTCTTTCTGCCGCGTGGGACCCGCCGTGTAACGAAGTCGCGTCATATCGAAGTCGAGGGGAACCATAGGAGAGTCGTGCAGCTCCTGGGGCGACGCCTGCTGCAGCTGGCGCCTCGACGCGGGTACGCCCCCTCGCCTTTGCACTCCATCCAACGAGGCGAGATGCGCGGAGAACGGGGTGCCGTCGTCGGATCCCGCGGAGGTTCTCCGGCCAGGGGAGCGTCCACCCGGGGATCTCGGAGCACTCCCGGGCCTGTGCGGGCTCCTGGGAGGGCTCGGGGGATGGCTCGTGCCCCGGGTCGCCGCCGCCGACGCATCGTCGGTACCGAGCCCACTCACTTCGCTAATCGTGGAAGCGGAGCCGACTGACATCCGTCCGGGAGACCTCGGCGCGGACCGGGTCTGCGCGGGTTCCGCGTCACTGCGCGGATGCGGTGACTTGGACGCGTCCCATTTCGGCCTGGGAGGGCTCGGGGGCGGTGACGGCTTCGGCATCGGGCCTCCGTCGCCGCCTTCTTCTGCGCGTCGTTCTCGACTTCCAACGGAAAAAAGAAACGGGCGAGATTGGCGAGGCCGAAATGTGCAACCGACCTCATCGTCCGACCATTATTGGCAAAATCGACAGGGGCAACCGCCCTTCCGCACACAACACCACGCGCCTCTCTCACCATGAGCGGCAAGAAGGAGACCGTGCTTGACCTGGGGAAGTTCATAGACAAGGGGGTGCGCGTGAAGCTGGCCGGTGGACGCGAGGGTACGTTATAAACCCCGCGACCTTCCCTCGACCATCGAGTGATCCCTAGAATCGGGCCCACCTCGTCACGCGCCGTCTCGTTCGCCCGCCACCCGTTCCTTTGACTGACGCGACCTCCGTTCCTCATCCCATCCGCAGTGACTGGCACGCTCAAGGGTTTCGATCAGCTCCTGAACCTCGTGCTGGATGAGTGCGAGGAGTACCTGAGGGACCCGGAGGATCCTCTCAAGGTGACTGATCAGACTCGAACCTTGGGTCTTTTGGTATGCCGCGGCACCTCGGTCATGGTGGTGTCGGGCCTGGACGGGATGGAGGAGATCGCCAACCCGTTCCTGGCGCCCGAGGGTGAGATGCCGGCGATGGAGTGAGAGAATTGGCCACGCGCGTCCGGGAGATGCACCCATCATTAGCCTCCGCCTTGTAATCGAGTCTCCCATCACACAGCAGTCAACAGCAGACCAGAGACCATTTTTTCTCGAGTGGCGGGAAACTCAGATTTCCAGTTCAAACGTCAACGCGCGTCGCCCGCCTCGGACACTTGGCTGGGCGATCATTCGCGCTCGCGGAACCCGGAGACCACGCCAGTAGTCTTCGGCTCGTAACCATGAGCGCCGAGGCGCTGATACCCCTCAACGTCGGCGTGCTCGACGCGCCGAAGCACGTCAGCAAGAAGCTAAAGACTGAAGGCACCTTTGGGGAGTTCGACAACGACGCGGCCATGCGGGCGTTGCGTCGGGCGGACTACTCCGAGTGGCTCGAGACTGCCAAGCAGGGATGGAGGGTCCTCGCCAAGCGCAGGCGGGTGATGCGCAGTCTCGTCAAGTTCGAGTCGATGGATGAGCACACCGGATCTCAGAGCTTGCTGGCAGATCTGGCGCCCGGCATTCGCACCAGCGGGTTGGAGCACCCGGCGACGCTGACGGGAGGCGACGCGCTGATAGGCAAGGGCCCGTACATCGGTAACAAGAGGGTGCACGAGGGCATCACCAGGTGGAAGCTGGTCAAGCCCGAGGATATCAAGCTCGGGGACGGGCTCAAGCTGCAGCAGGCGCTCTTGGCTCTCTTCAAACTCGCGAACAAGCAAAATGGAGCGCTGCGGAGCAGAAGGCAACGCGCTATGTCGCTCCTGGACACGGCCTGCGACGACGATGAGGATGTCCACTTCGATAGGGACGACATGGATGACGACGATGAAGAGGAGGAGTACATCGAGGAGGACGAATACGAGGAGGAGGACGACGGATTCGACGACCCGAAGCAGGATTCTCCGCGGGCGCCCAAGGACGTCACCGCCGAACTCGCCCACTTTACCCGCGAGGAGGCCAGGACGCAGGAGGCGGAGGACGCAGGACGGCGAGGAGGCCAGAACGCCGGAAAGAACGACGAAAACAAGCAGACGGAGGCGTTGCAGGCGGTGGATACGGCGTTCAACGAGGGAGGTGGAGGTGGAGGCGGGAGGTGGAGACACGACACAGCCTTCGACGCGCTCGCCGCGTACGGCGTGAGCGGGTCGCCGGTGTCGCCCTCGGCGCTGTCCATAAACTTTGGACTGACGTCCGCGCCTGGGTCTGGGAACACGTGGTTGCAGGCGGGTATGTCGCCTACGTCTCCTGGAGCCGTCGCCGCGGCGGCGGCCGCGGCGGCCGTGTCGGCGTATGGATCCCTGAGCAGCCCCTCGGGCAAGTCCAGGTTCGGCCCCGACAAGCCGTTGTCACTCACCGCCGAGATGGAGGCTGCGGCGACGGGAGACCTGAACGATCAACGCGGACTGACCAACCCGTCGAACGCCCCGACGACCACGGCGGTGGCGCAGCATGACGGGTTATTTAAGGTGCCCGCTCCCAAGTCGAGGAGCGAGCTGGTGAACACCGAGAATGACCCGAAGCTGAAGGATGCGCTCGTGCTGGCGCGCAAGGATTGGATGGAGCTGACCGTGAGTGAGGTGCAAGTGATTTTGAAAGGTGTGAAGACCCTGATTGGACGACGAAGATCAGTGCCCACGGGGAAGAAGAAAGCAGTCGAGGACGAGGACGAGGACCGCAACAAGTGCATCGCGTGCGGCCGATGCTTCGACACGGCCCAGAAGCTCGAGGATCACATGAACCTGCACACGGGTAACCGGCCGTTTGAGTGCCCGGTGCCCGGGTGCGGAACCACCTTCAGCAACCGCGCCATGCTGTATAAGCACAAGAAGACCCACTCGAAGGAGTTCGCGTGCCCGGCTCCCGGGTGCAAGCTCGTGTACAGCAACGCGTACGACTTGAAGCGGCACTCTGTGGCGCACAGTGACGAGAGACCGTTCGCGTGCAAGACGTGCGGGAAGACATTCAAGCTGGAGAACGCGCTCATTGCGCACCAGAGGGTACACACGGGCGAGAAGAAGTTCATGTGTGAGCACCCGGGTTGCGGCAAGAAGTTCGGGTACAAGGTTGACCTAAAGAGGCACGAGAGGACACACCTGGGACAGAAAGCGAAGCAGAAGCCCTCGACGTAGAAGAGTAGACCCAACGTCCTACGATGTACGACCGGGATATAGGTTGTGATACGAACGATTCATCACGATTGACAAGTCTAAATCGCCAAGTGATGAGGGAAGAACTCACTCGTCGTCGCCGTAGGAGATGACTGTCAACGCGCTTCCCTTCATGCCGTTCGCGTAATCGCCAGCCCTCATCGCCTTCTTTCCCGGCGGCTGAAGTTCCAACACCTCCAGCCAGTCGCCTCCCCCGCATGGCACGCGCATGGATTTCTTCGTGAGCTCGACCGCTCCGTTCGCCGCCTTCGCCTCCTTCCCAGCCTCGGCGTCCGAGACGACTGTCGTCGTGATGATTTTCACCTCGATGACGGCGCCCTCGTCGTCGCCGTCTTTCCGCACTTCAAACTTAGCCTTGGTTCCGGGCCATCCCGCGAAACCCCTGACCTTGTTGTGTAGTGTCCTCGCATCTTGCCCGACCAGATCCATCCTAGCCTCGTCGGGGCTCGTCTTTGGAGCCTCGCACGGCTCGCCGTACTCAGCCTGCGGCGTCGCCGTGTCGAAACTCTCAGTCCCGTCCCAAACGCTCGGAAGCGCGTCGACGAGAGCTTTGGCACCCGTCGCGAACAGCTCCGGCAGCAGCTCGTCGTGCTTCTCGTCCCCATCGAGCGTACGCTCTACCCTCCGAAGCACGGGCCCGGCATCCATCTTGAGGACCGTGTACGCGACGGAAACACCAGTCACCGCGTCGCCGCGCTCGAGGCACCTCTGAACCGGCGCTGCTCCTCGAAACTGTGGGAGGAGGCTCGGGTGGATGTTCAGCGTCCCGAGCCGCGGGATGTCGAGGAACTTCTGGGGGAGGAAGTTGCCGTAGGCGGCGGTGACCATCAGGTCAGGCTCCATATCCCTCAGACGCTGCAGAAAGTCGGGCTCGTTCGCCTTGACTGGACAGAGCACCATCTCCTCCGAGATTCCCCTCTTCATCGCAGCCTCCGCCACGGGACTCGGCGGAGGTGGGCCCGATTTGGATCTCCCTCGACCACGCGGTCGACCGGGTTGGCTGACCACCGCGTGCACTTCGAACGCAGCATCCGGGGCTTCGGCGGCATCCAGGATAGCCTCGAGCGCGGACGCCGCCACCTCGGGCGTCCCGAGAAAGACGAGCTTCTGCTTATCCCCCGATCCAGCGGCAATCGCGGCCGGCCTGACCGAAGACGCGAGCACGTGACGCGGCCCCGCCAACGCACCCGGACGCCGGAGCGTCCTCGTGAGGTAGCCGCGGATAGCGGTGCTGCGCAACGCGAATGACGACATCGGCACCGCGCGTTAAACTGTGGCGGGGCAGCCTTCGATATGGGTTTCTCAGATTGTGACTCTGTTCGAAGCAACTGGCCTTCGTTAAAATGTGCAACTGCGGTTGAATCTCTATGCTACATCTCCCCTCTCGCCGTCAGCACATGAGCTCAGGATGCTCAGTGAGCCTCGCGATGAACACCGCGAGCGCGGCCAGACCGTGCGCGGCGGGCGACACCATCGTAGCCGCGAGCCCCGGGCTCCCCTTCCCGGCGATGGCCAAAATTGGAGCCACCGGCGTCAACACGGCAATTATCCACTTCAACACCTCAACGCGCACCTGCGCCAAGAGCAGGGAGAATGCCACCATCGACGAAATCCCCGAGCTCGCGACCGCCTTGGAGTTCTGGTCCTTCACAACGACGCCCAACGTCGCAAACTTGGCGAACGCGCGAAGACGAAGGTGCTCGGGGAACTTGAGGTCGTTCAGGATGCCTCGCGTGTATCCCAGCGAGTGGAGGACGCCGAGCATGTTGGTGCCGCCCTCATCGTGCAGCGATACCAAAAACTTGCCGATGTCTTCCAGGTTGGTGTTAGGGGGTAGAGCCCCTTTGCGCGCCGCCTGCAGGTCGGCAGCCGTGACGTCCGAGCTGAACACGAACCACGGCGAGAGCACCAGCGGGAAAAAACGAAAGAGCCCGCCGGATTCGCCGCAGAACCGTATGGACATCTTCCGCGCGGTGAACGCGTCGCGGTTCACGCTCGCACGGACGAGCTCGCAGAAATCCGCCCGCAGATCATCGGAGATGTCGTGGTACAGGCCGTGGTCCAGGAGGACAATCTGAGGCTCGACGTTGGATGACGAAGCCGACGCTTCCTCCGTCTTCCCGTTTGTCTCTGCGTTTGTGTCCTTCGCGTTTGGCAGCGGCTTGCGCGGCCTGACGTAGACGTTACCCGCGTGTGGGTCGCCGTGGACGTGGCCGTGGACGAAGACCATCTCGGCGAACACACTCGCGAGTGCGGCTCCCACGCGTTTGGGATCGTACCCAGCCTTGATGAGACCCTCCCTGTTATCGCACCTGGTCATGTCCGGCACGTACTGCGTCGTCATCACCCGCTTCGAGGAGAACTCCTTGACGACGTCGGGAACCAACACGTCCGGTCGGTGCGCGAGATCCTCGGCGCATCGCTCCGCGTTCGCCGCCTCGCCCTCGAAGTCCAGCTCGGCCGTCAGAGACACCTGAAAGTCCCGCACCAGCCAGGACAGGTCGAAACCTCCGGGCTTGATCTGCTGTCCGAACATGGTAAACACCGCAAAGTCCGAGGCGAGGTGTTGCTTGAGCCAGGGGTACTGCATCTTGACCGCGACGTGGCGGCCGTCCTTCGTCACCGCGCGATGGACCTGTGCGAGGGACGCCGCGGCGATTGGGTTCTCATCGATGGAGGCGAAAACCTCCTTGGCGCTCTTGCCCCCGAACTCCTCTTGGAAGCACTCATCCATCTCGGAGAAGGGCTTGAAGGGCGCCTTGTCCGTGACGACCTTGAGCGCCTCGATGTAGGCCTTCGGGATACCTTTATCGCCCGCCCCTCCTTGCAGGGACGCCACGAACTGTGCCGCCTTGTTATAGATACCTCCGTGTGATTGAGCGAGCTTCAGACACTCATCAGCCATGAGCCTGTGGGTGCGCTCGTACGCCTCCTCGGGGTTGGGATCAGCCTCGCAATCTGCGTACAGCTTTTTGCCCTTCTCGAAGAGCTGCATCGCGAGCATCGCGCGGCCCATGCCGAGGCCCATGTCTGGTCCGGACGAGTACTTTGGAGGGGGAGGAGCGGCGGCGACATCGGGAGCCGCATCCACCACATCGCCGTTCGCATCGGCCGCCATGACTCACTCAGGAGAGTCGGCGCGCCTGAAAAGAATGGCGCCGAAAAACTTTCCTCCACAGATCTCCACTCACCGCGAGAACGCACGGGAGACCGACAGGCAAACAGACAGCGGAAAAATTGGCGGGCAAAAAGGAGGCAATTTGGGCTCCTCGATCAGGGTTCATCACTTCCCCCACGCACGCGCCGCGCACTCGGTTCGTACGACGAGCGAAGTAGTGGATCCACGCACGATGGGTGGAGACTACGAGGAGGATTGGGAGCTCCTGGAGAAGAAGCTGGAGGACAAGACCGCGGAGAAGGCGCAGAACGGGGACAAGGCCCGCGATCACGATGCCGCCGCCGGTTCGCGCGGGGAGAAGCGCGACCGGGACCGGCGGGACAGGGACGATTCCAGGGACCGCGGAAGGGACCGCGGAGACCGACGCAGGTCGGACAGCAGGGATCGGCGCAGGGATCGCGACAGGGGTCGGAGGGGCAGGTCCCCGCGCAGATCGAGGTCCAGATCGCGCGATCGCCACGACAGACGGAAGATGACCAGCGAAGAGCGCGAGGCGGAGCGCAAGCGTCGTAAGGAGGAGAGGGAGCTGGAGCGCCAGAAGGCTGAGCTCGAGAAGCTCGATCGGGATACCCGCACGGTGTTCGCGTACAACCTCTCCACCAAGGCGGACGAGCGCGACATCTACCAGTTCTTCAACAACGCCGGAACCGTCAACGACGTTCGCATCATCTACGACAGGAACACGCCGCGGAGCAAGGGCATGGCGTACATCGAGTTCAAAGACAAGGCGACCATCACCGATGCACTCGCGCTGACTGGGCAGATGCTCAAGAACCAGGTGGTGATGGTCAAGGCTAGCGAGGCTGAGAAGAACATCGCGTGGGAGGCTGAGCAGGCGCAGAAGAAGCTCGAGTTGAAGGCGCTCGGCGCGTCCGATCCCGCGTCTGCCGCGGCGGCGGTCAACGCGCAGGCGCACGGGACCGGCCCTTGCAAGCTGCAGGTGCACGGCCTCGACGTGAACATCGGCGAGAGCGATCTGAAGGCTGTGTTCGAACCCTTCGGCGAGACGGACTTCATCTCGATTCAGAGGGACTCGACGGGAAGGAGCAAGGGCGTCGGTTTCGTTCAGTACAAGCAGACGCAGCACGCGGTGCTCGCCATCTCCCAGCTCAACGGCCTTGAGCTCGTTGGCCAGTCTCTCAAGGTGACGATGGCGCCCATCACCACGAGCACCCTCAACGCAGCGCAGGCTGCGAGCATGGTGACGGACAAAATCGACGAGGACGCGGGCGTCAGGATGGACAGCAGGTCCCGCGCCGCGCTGATGGCCAAGCTGGCGGGCCAGGACGAGACGCAAGGCGCGCTTTACACCGGTGGTATCGACCCGAAGACGGGCCGGCCCATCTCCGCGGAGGAGATGGCGGCGGCTCAGAGGGCGGCTAGTTTGAGCGAGGTTGAGTTCACGCAAGGAGTGTTGGGACCCGGTTCACCCATCCCGACGCAGTGCTTGCTGCTGAAGAACATGTTCGACCCCGCGGAGGAGACGGAGCCCGAGTGGTGGATCGACATCGGCGAGGACGTCAAGGACGAGTGCTCGAAGCACGGCCCGGTGAGTCACATCCACGTGGACAAAGAATCCCGCGGGTTTGTGTACCTCAGATTCGGCTCCACCGAAGGGGCGAGCGCGGCGCGGCTGGCGCTTCACGGGAGGTGGTTCGCGGGCAAGATGATCGCCGCGGAGTTCCAGTTCGTGCCCGTCTACGACAAGCACTTTGACATCTAATAACACGTACAGTAGGGTTTGAAATCGTTAAACATAGCACGGGACTATCACGTACACCAGCCAGCGCTCTGTCCAACTCGTTCCTATGTTGCCACGGTGCCGTCATAATTTCCCTCACACATGACGATCGGTTGTGCGGCACCCGCGTGCGCGCCCACCACTTCGGGCGGTAAGAATGATCTGCCCGGCAAGTGCACGACGTGGGTGGATGAGGCCCTCGACCAGATGGGAGACGAGTACGCGGATGTGCCGCGCCCCGGAGGATGCTGCGAGAAGGATGCCCAAAAGGCGCGAGAGGCGGCTCGGATCTTGAAGGTGGTGTCGGCGGCGGACCCGACCGCCAAGGCTGCCGCGTTGAGAGCTGCGACGGACCCCATGAGTCCGTTCACGCAGGAACAACTCGCCAATGCGCTCGACGAGATGGAAGAGAGCGACCTCGACAGCGACGACCTGCTCACGGACAGCGACGACGATGAACTCGGGACGGACAAGCGAATGGAGGATCCGGCGTTGAGAGAGATCAGGGAGAAGAGGATGCGGGAACTGAGGGCGCAGGCGCAAAAGCAGCAGGAGCTGGCGCAGAAAGCCACGTACGGCGGCGGCAAGGAGACGGACATACCAAAGATCGTGGCGGAGGGACCTTCGAGGGTGGTGTTCCACTTTGTTCTGGAGGGATCCGACGAATCGGCGAGGGTGGATGAGGTCCTCGACCAGCTGGCGCCCGCGTTCTCGCGCACCAGGTTCGTCCGGATCAGGCCTAACATGCCCTCGCCCATGCTCGCCACGCTTGGTGCGACCGCACTTCCCGCGATGATCTGCTTCAGGAAGAAGAAGCTCGGGAAATGGACGCAAGGATTGGACGACTTTGGCGGCGTCGAAGGTTTCGACGAGGAGTTTGTCTCCCGGTGGCTCGCGAGGGAGGCGGACATGTTGCCCGGGCATCCGCTCGCGCCCCGCGTGCCGGGACCCGACGGTGTCCCGGCGAGCAACAACATGTACTCCAGCGATGAGGAAACGCTCGGTCCCTCCAGGAGAAAGATGGAAGACGCGGGGAATGATTCAGACGCGGATGAGTTGTGCGGCGCCTCCGAACCGTGCGCGCAGTGCGGCAGACGGTATCCGCACACGCACGTGAGGGCGCTTCGACCGGGCGGTGGACGGACCCAGGACACCAACGACGGCTCGGACGATGAGGATAGCGACTTTGATTAGAATAGGCGTTGCCGATAAACACATAGACTTAAGTGGTTGGCTGATGAGTAACCGGCGAGTTGTGTCGCTTTGCGAGGGTGTCACCTCCCTTTTGGGGAGTCGTGAACCCTCCGAGCGATTCTCCACCGCTGGTTTTACCGATGGTTTTTTCCGCGCGCGCCGCCGAGCACTGATCGACGCGCCGTTGAACCGCGGGGTGCCGCATCGACCATGCCGCACTTTCGGGTCACCTACCAGGTATCCGCGCCGGATGAGAAGGGCGCGCGGGACATCGTAGAAGCGCTGTGCCTGGAGCAGACCGTGGAGCTGCCCGAGTCTCTCGTGCCTCCTGGAACCTGGATCAACGAGCACGTCGTGGGCAAGTGCGAGACCCTCAGGCGATGCGCGAAGCAGCCGCAGTTCGAGAGTAAGGATGAGAAGGACATCCGGTGGGAGGCTGTGGTGCGGTACGCCGATGATACCTCCGGCGGCGAGCTGCCGCAGCTCCTCAACGTGATTTTCGGCAACACTTCGATCAAGGAGAACGTCAAGGTGGAGGATCTCGAGCTGTCGCCCACGCTGATGGGGAAGTTCCTCGGGCCCAGGTTCGGCACGAAGGGTCTGCGTGAGCTCCTGGGCGTCCCTAAGGGCCCGATGCTCATGACCGCGCTCAAGCCCATGGGAACCAGCGTGGCGAAGCTCGCGGAGATGGCTTACGCGTTTGCCAAGGGTGGCATCGACATCATCAAGGACGATCACGGCTTGGCCAACCAGAGATACGCGCCCTACGAGGAGCGCGTCAGGGCCTGCGCCGCGGCTGTGCGACGTGCTAACACCGAGACGGGTCGCAAGTGCGTCTACGCCCCTTGCCTGAACGCCCCCGCGCACCTGGTGGTCCAGCGCGCCAGGTTCGCCAAGGCTGCCGGCGCGGGCGCGGTGCTCATGATCCCGGGCATCACCGGCGTCGACACCATGAGGCACCTCGCCGAGGACCCGAACTTTGGCCTGCCCATCGTGTGCCACCCTGCCATCCTCGGTGCCATGCTCGGCGGCGGCTCGCAGCACGAGTGCCGTGGTTTCTCGCACAAGGTTCTCCTGGGCATCATTCCCCGACTGGCCGGCGCCGACTCGACCATCTTCCCCTCCTTCGGAGGCAGGTTCGGGTTCAGCGAGCAGGAGTGCGTCGACATCCAGAAGGGGTGCACGCAGACTCTGGGTTCCATGCCCCCGATCGTACCCACGCCGGGTGGTGGCATGACCTTGGAGAAGATCAAGAAGATGACCACGGTGTACACCGAGGACGTCATGCTCCTCATCGGCGGCTCGCTCATCGGCCACTCGCCCGACCTCGTCGCCAACGCGCGCCACTTCCTCGGCATCGCCGGCAGGAAGGATACCTACGGACCCCTGGAGAACAAGCACCACCCAGCTTCGTACCCCGCCACCGCGACCACCCCCGCCGTCGTGCACCACGCGCCGGCTCACCACGAGTCCAACGAGGAGGTTACCAAGCTTCAGAAGCGGTGCGTGCAGATGGAGAAGAACGTGGCGATGCTGACGGAGATGTACCTGAACGAGGAGAAGGCGAGGAAAGAGCTGGAGAAGAAGGCTGCGGCGGGCGGCCACCACAGCAGCAGCAAGGATGACCACGAAAGGGACAGCGGTCATGGCCACCACAAGCCGGGAACCACCTTGCCCCCCGGAGTCGCCGCGCCCGCCACTCCGGTTGACGGCAACTACTCGAAGGTCTTCAACCGACCGAAGGATGGCAGCTGGACTTGGGAGCGTATCCCTCAGGAGATGTACAAGCAGGACGGGGGATCGTTCAAGGGGTGCAGCCGCTTCGAGCTCCTGGGTAAGCGCGGGGAGAGCACCGTGTTCCACGTGAGGTACTTTGAGGTTGATCCCGGCGGTTGGACCACTCTGGAGCACCACAGGCACGAGCACGCGGTGATTGGCCTGCGGGGCGAGGGAGAGATCCAGCTCGGACCTCACGTGTACCCGGTGCACGTAGGTGATGCGGCGTACACGGCACCCGGCGACACGCACCAGCTGAGGAACAACGGTGATGAGCCGTTCGGGTTCATCTGCGTCGTCGCCGCGGACAGGGACAGGCCCGTGGAGGTTGACCCGAAGGAGTTTTTGAAGTCTACGTCGCTCAAGCACGCGCTGCAGCACGGCGTGAAGGAATCTCTCGAGGCTCAGGCGAAGCACAGGGCATCGATGGGAGGTGACGCGGAGCCGTCGGCGTGCGAATGGAAGCCGGGGATGAAAAAGAAGAAGCAGGCGGCGGAGGCGGTGGAGTCCGGATCTGCGTGCGAGTGGACTCCAGGGAAGAAGAGGTGATTTTTTACCGAGATGATTTTTTAGCATCATTCGTCGCTTCGTCTTCACTACGTTTTCGTTCAAAGAATCATCGTCACGCGCGGACGGGCTCGAGCGCCTGCGCGCACAACTCCTCGAAGCACCGCAGAACCTTCGCCACCGCGGGCTGGTTGATCTCGTGGTGCGTCACGAGCCTCAGTGAGTTACCCACCCACGGAATCAGGACGACGTCCTTTTTCTTCATCTCCGCCACCATCCACTTGACGTCGATGCGCTCGTCCAGGTTAACGAACGCGATGTTACTCTGCACCGGCCTCTGAACCTTCAGTCCCTGGATCTTGCTAAGACCCGCGGCGAGGTCGGACATCCGCGAGTGGTCCACGTGAATCAAGGGACCGATTTCGCCGTGCGCTGTGAGCGCCGCGGCTGCCAGGGTGCCCGCCTGCCGCATCGTGCCGCCGCAAGCCTTACGAAGCCTCCTGCACTTCGCGATGAACGCCCGGGTACCGACGACGACGCTTCCCACGGGCGCGCCGAGAGCCTTGGACAGGCACACCGATACCGAGTCCGCAGCCTCCACGGCGCGCGCGGGCGTCACCCCCAGCGCCGCCGCCGCGTTCCAGATCCTGGCGCCGTCCAGGTGCAGGGCGATGCCGTGCTCCCTCGCGAACTCGCCGCACTTGTCCACGTATTCCAGGGGCAACACGCGCCCGCCGCACTTGTTGTGCGTCTGTTCCAGGCACAGAACCTTGGTCACCGGGAAGTGCTGGTCGTCGGGCCGAATCGCAGCCTCGATGTCCTTCAAGTCGAGAGTTCCGTCGGCGCGGTTCGTGAGCGGCCGAGGGTGGGCTCCCATCAGCGTCGACAGGCCACCTTGCTCGTAGATGTGGATGTGTGCGAGTGAGCCGCAGATGAACTCCGAGCCTCGCACCTCGCAGTGCACCCCGACCGCGATAAGGTTACCCATCGTCCCGGACGGAACGAACACCGCCGCTTCCTTTCCAAACGTCGCCGCCATCTCCTCCTCCAGCTTGATGATCGTGGGATCGTCCCCAAAGACGTCGTCGCCCACCTCCGCCTCCGCCATCGCCCGGCGCATCGCCGGCGTGGGCTTCGTCACCGTATCGGATCGCATGTCGATGACGTCCGGGCACTCCTGCCTCGGTCTCCCCGCGCCCGTCCTCGCGCCGCCTCTACCAGTCTTTGCCTGCTTCGCCGCCGGCGTCGAGTCCGAGTCCGTCCCGATTCCGTCGCTCGCACCGTCTTTCACGACAGGGAAGAAGCGGGCGTTGTCTTCCATATCGTTGGACGCATCGCTCGCCGGCCGCTTGCCTCCCACTCCGCCTTCGAAGTCGTCCCCGTGTTTGCGAACGTGCGCATCCCTCGCCTCGGTCAGCGCCTCCAGCGCGTCGGCGTGCTTCTTTGAGACATGATCGGTGATGGACCTCTGACCGGTCCGCCAATGGTAGCGAAACACACCGGTCTGCTTGCCCCCGGAAAGCGACGACGCCGCGCTCTGTCGCAGTCCTCCGGGGTGGCAGACGCAGCACACCACGAAGCAGCCATCCTTCTCATCGGCCTCGTCGAAATCGTGACGTAGCCGATCGGGAAAGAACGCCCATGGCAGCGCCCCTCGGCGATGGTTGCTCTTCTGATCGAAGTGGTTCTGGAGAAGCTCGGCGAGGCTCGTCGAATCCGCGGATCCCGCACCGTCGGACATCGCGCGTCTCGGGTGGAGTGCGGCGGACGAGTGAGGTTTACTCCGAGGGATGTGCAGAGTCTCGTCGGCACCCCTGAGCTTTGATCTCAGCGGATGAGGGGTGCCGAGTGGGATCGACGAGAAAAAAAGTGGCAGTCACGAAAAGCATACGAAGCGAAATACAAATGCAGAACAAACCCAAAATAGTGAATGTTGTGCCCACCAAACAGTTGTGAGAACCGTCGTCGGATAGTGCTATTCCACAACCGCGAATCATGACACACACGTGGGTAGAACCCGTTCGAGCCCGTTTTGGCAGTCGTTCGTTAGGAGCGCCGTCTTCCGCGTTCGAACGCATTGGCCTCACGCGGCGCGGTTCCCGAATCGTCCCGGTCGGCAAAGCCAAACCCGCGTACAGAGCCCGGAGCATCACTCGGACTCACCGGTTCGAGCCAAGAACGCGTGTCACGCTCCGTCGCGCGTGTCGGTCGGCTCCCATCACATTTCCCGGTGACGCGATTACCACAGGGGCAATCCACGTTTTTATCGGAAAGAAGCTGAGCAAGCGGGAGGTCAACACGCCTGAGGCGCGGATATCGTCATGCTGGGCGTAGGTTCACGCTTCAAACGTTCGGCCGGCGCGCGCAGGACGCACCAGGTGCTTCGCCTCGGCTGTTTCGGCGCCGCGGCTGTCGTGCTCGCCGTTTTCTCCCTGCTGTCAGCGTCGGACGATGGGAGCCACGGGGGCGTGCTCTCGGGAGGCGGGGCGTCGTCGACCACGCGTCGCCGCCTCACGGAAGACGGTTCGCTGTATCCCGACGACGCGTTCGGTAAAGAGGGTATGAAGAAAGGGGCCATCATGCTGCACGTCATCGGCGTCATGTACACCTTCGCGGGCATCGCCATCGTCTGCGACGACTTCTTCGTCCCCGCGCTGGAGGTGCTGGTGGAAAAGTACAAGATTCAGGACGACGTCGCCGGCGCCACGTTTATGGCCGCGGGTGGAAGCGCCCCCGAGCTCTTCACCGCGCTCATCGGCGTGTTCATCGCCAAGTCGAACGTCGGGTTCGGTACCATCATCGGAAGTGCGGTGTTCAACGTGCTCTTCGTCATCGGGGCGTGCGCGTTCTTCTCCAAGGAGATTCTCGTGCTGACCTGGTGGCCGCTGTTCCGAGACTGCTGCTGGTACACCTTCGACCTGCTCATGCTGTACGTGTTCTTCAGGGACGAGCATATCGACATGTACGAGTCCGGCCTCCTTCTCGTCTTCTACCTCTGCTACGTGCTGTTCATGTCGCAGAACTCGAGGGCGGAGACGTTTTTCAAGAAGACCATCCTGCGCCAGAAGGACTTCGTGGCCACGACCAGGCACGACGAGGAGCGCGCAGAGAAGAAAGCCCAGGCCATCTCCCCGGCAGCCCCGAGCAAGCTCTCGCAGGTGTCACCGGGACCCGGAGCTGTGACAGAATCGGCACTCGCGAGAACCATGACCCCGAAAGCACTGGAGCGCTCCTCGACACCGAGGGCGCTGATTCGCAAGGAGTCCAAGCGCATCATCAAATCCGACTCGTCGTCGAAGAACCCGGGTGGCGGCGATGACGACGACGACGACGGGGGCATCGATTTGGACTGGCCGGATGAGCTCTCGGGCAAGATCTACTTTGTGCTGTTGTGCCCCATTATGTTTGGGCTCGCGTACACCATTCCCAACTGCAAGAAGAAGGAGCACCTGTGGCCCGTGGTGTTCATCGAGTCGATTCTTTACATCGGTTTCTTCTCCTATTTCATGGTTTGGTGGGCCACGTCGATCGGCGCGGTCGTCGGTATCTCGGACGAGGTGATGGGTTACACGTTCTTGGCGGCGGGAACGTCTGTGCCGGACCTCATGTCGTCGGTTATCGTCGCCAGGCAGGGCTTTGGCGACATGGCGGTGAGCTCCTCCATCGGGAGCAACATCTTCGACATCACCCTCGGCCTGCCTCTGCCCTGGTTTCTCTGGTCTATAATCGAAGGCGGCAAGGGCATCGACGTCATCAGCAACTCTCTCAACTTTTCGTTGCTCCTCTTGATCCTCATGCTCGTCTCTGTCGTGATCATCATCGCGGTGTGCGGTTGGAGGATGACAAAGGGGCTCGGCTTCTCCATGGTTGTCCTTTACGGTTTGTTCCTGACGCTCGCCGTCTTGAACTCGAGAGGGGTCATCGGCGGGATCGACTGATATGGCGGTTGCGACTAAGACGTCACCGAGAAGTTGACGCTTTGTTATATATTCTACGTTTTGCACCTATCATGTCCGCCAAGCGGCTTAGAGCGTATTATGGCGCCAAAATCGGAACCCTCTAAAATGTCCCTCGTCGTCGGAGCTGTCGGTATCCTCATCGGAGCTTGTTGGTTCAGTTAAGTAGTGTAGAAGCATCGACTTCGAGTACATGTAGAGGTCTGTCACTTCGAGATTACTCCTGCGCATCCTCGGGGTCGGGACGCCGTCTTTCCCGGTGCAGATGATCGCAGGCAAGATCTTACGGAGGCACAGCCGTTGCTTCACGGCCACGCCATCTAGGCATTTGGGGCATTTGGGGCCGCAGTAAAACTTGAACCCTTCGCTCGACCAATGCGGGGTGTTGCAGTTTATCGAAGCGCAGAGGGTACGCGCGGCGATGTGCTCCCACTTCAACTCCGTCGGGTTGGCCTTGCCGCGACCGTTGTGGTCAAGTGCCTCTTTCACCCCCTGGACGCCTGGCCGTCTCTCGTCCCTCAGGCTCTCGTACCTCCCGAGCGTATGCCTCGCTGTGTCGCGCCAGGAGCGCGAGACGCACGCCGCACGAGCCAAGTCCCAGGCGTACAGTTTCCGGAACACCAGATCCATGATGTCCTGCGGCAATTCCGTGAAATGCAAGGGCCCGTCCTCGTCCTCGTCCGAGTCCACCGCGCCCCTCTTTTCGATCCTCTTCCTCGCGATCGTGCTTCGCTTGAACTCCTTCTCGACCGCCGCCTTTTTCTGTGCCTTGAGCACTCGCTGCGCTGAATTCATCAATCTGGAACCCGCATCCACCTGCCGCTCACCCCCAATCGTCGACATCGCGCGAGCCGCGGCCATGACGTCTTCGAAGACCATCTCCTTCGCCAACTTGTCCGATTGGTTCCACCAGCAGTCGAGCAGCACCGCGAGCTCGGACATGGCGACTGCGACCTCCGTCGGGTGGCCGCGGGCAATCGCGGCGCCGATACGAAGTCGAGAATACAACTCCACATCCACATAAACTTCGGAGTCCGGCGCGCATCCGCCGAACTCGTGAGGGTTGCGACGCCCCCCGGGCATCGCTCGCGCGTGAAGTTTTTTGAGGACATCCCCAGTACCAAACGGTTTCAAGTATTAAGAGTACAGTTCTACTACAAGCCCCTATAATGTTATACGAGTACACACACGTGACCTCCATGGCGGGCACACCCGAACCCCTCGGTCGACAAACAATCAAGAAAGAATACGAAAAATCCTCCCCGCGAACAACCCGCGCCCCAACGGCGGTCAGCTCACGTGGCTGGCCTGCGTCGGCGTCAAAGGGCCCGCATCGTTGGTCTCGGACGGCGGCACCGTCGTCATCGAGAGCACGTCCGACCACCGCACGAGCGCCACGGGCACGACGCCTATCCCACTATCCAGATCGGCGATCACAAGATTTTCGTATTTCGCATCCACCGCCTGGAATGTCCCGGTTACCTCCACCCTGCGGTGACGTTGAGAGAAATGAGCGAATCAGTTTCGTCGTTCGCGAGACGTGGACGTGCTCTTTCGTTTCGGGGGAAAGGGGTCGTGACGAGCCGGAGGGATTCGTGCGAGCGAGGGACGGATGAACGCACCCACTATACAGATGAAGCTTGACTCGCGAGTTTCTGAGCGCGAGCCACATCTTCAGCGTGCGCTCTCTGCGGGGGAAGGAGGGGCGGGAGGCAGAGGCACTGAGAACTTTTTCGCGACGAGGTTTTCCCCTTTGGGGCGCGGGACACGAGGCGCGGGGGTTGCGAATGGAATCGCGAAGTCACGGAGGTGGTTTGAATGTGGTATTCGTGCGTCACTCACCTCATCTGCGCTCGTATCTCATCTTCAGGCTGTTCTCCTCCCTCGAGCCCTGACAACTCCGACACCTCACTGGCCATTTCCGGGGGGCCTAATTAGACACCCTCGACGGGAAAAGGATTCGGGCGGTTGACGCTCGAGCTGAAAGCGAGCTCGCTTGCTCGCGTCGCGACTCTATTCCCTCGATCGGACGACGAGCTTTGGTGATAGGACGGCCTCCTCTTGATCGCGCCTGGCGATCCGCGTTCGCGGCACGCGTCCGCGCGGTTCGAAGAGAGAGGCTCGTTGGAACCCGAACTAAATAAAGGCAAAAGATCCCAAAAAGCGCGTGAAAAAAATTGGCGCAAAAGGTCAAATCCGGAAATACGAGTAGTGCTACTCGTACTCGTAGCACTACACAAAGGCTGCGGCGCTTCGAGTGCTTCGAGTGCTCAGGACGGTGCCAAAGATTGAGTCCGAAGTGCGACGTCCTCATCAGATGTGCTAAAAGTGCTTCTAAATTTGATGTTACAGTTCGCGAGTCTAACCATCTCCGCCATCCGGCGCCCCTTGGACTCGAGAGCCCCCGCGGCGTGCATCTGATTCACGCCGCCGCCATCACTTTGGTGATCTTCTTCTTGTCAAACGAAAAGTTCGACAGAGAAGGGAACCTGTCCCCCGGCGGGGCCGCCCCCTTGGGCGTGTACATCTCCGCCGGCGCGAGGGCATCCCCGCCCGGCGTCGCGGGCATGAATCCGAGATCCACCGTCGCGAGCGCCTTTTTACCCATCTTCTTCTTGTGATTCTTGATCCACTGCAGCAGCGGCTGGAGGTAAGGCTTGCAGAAGAAGTACTTTTTGCCCCCCACATCCTTGGCGAGCATCGTCAGCGGGTGCCAGGCGATGCCCGAGATTTCCTTCCGGGTCAGGGTCGCGAACGGGGTCTGTTCGCTGATACCCGGCACGATGAACAGCCGCGAGCGCTGTTTCAGACCCAGCTCGTGGTCGATGGTCCTGAACATGACGATGGAGTCGTCCTCCTTGATCCACGGCCGAAAGTCCACGCCGACCTCCTCAGTCACCTCGCGCGCCGCGCAGTCAGCCTCGGGCTCGTCCTTGTTGATCTTACCCTTGGGAAAGCCCCACCCCGAGTTTGCCTTGTACCCCTTCACCATCAGCACCTTGTCCAGCTCGGGGTTGAGGATGATGACGCCGCCGGTGGGCACGCTGAACTTGTAGTTTGTGAACTTCTTGTAAATCTCATCCGTGCGGCCCTTGTTGTGCGCGAGCGCCTTCACCTTGTGGAACATGAGCTCGGTGAAGTCTCTCAGGCGCAGCGTCTTGAGGTTGGGCTGCTCCACGCGCACAAAGTCCTCGTAGTACCAGTGCGCCTGCTCGACGAGGAACATGAGCCGCTCGAACACCTTGAGCTCCTCGGGCGGGCAGTTGGTCACGAACCTCGCGGCCAGCTCTTCAAGCAGCTCAGCCTTGGGCAGGTTCTTGGCGTTCAGGTTATCGAGCAGCATCTTGGGCTGGGAGACGAAAGTTTTGGAGTGCACCACGTTGGGGCCACCTTTGGGAATCGCCACCTTTGGGATCGACGCCCCCTTCGCCTTCTTGCTCTGTGAATGGACGGCGGGATCGGTCCGCGTCAGCGATCGAACGGATCTGGGAGGGGTATCCGAATCCCCGCGACCATCGGCGTCGGCACGTGGCGCGCTGACGAGAAGCGCGAGGAGCGTAAACGGGGCTCTTTGATGAGGAGAAAAGGGCGTTCGACGCGATCGGCGGTCGGGTTCGTCGTGATACGGGTGATCGGGACACTCACCTTCTTCGCTCTTTGCTCGGGCTGGGCCGCGGCAATCGTCTGCTCGAGCAGCTCCTGCTGCCAGTTCATCGCCATCCTTGCGGTCTCCGTCGGGCGGTGCGCCCTCCTTCTGGGAGCCCCCGCGAAAATTCTCCCGCCCGCTGATCGGTCCTCGCTGCCAAACCATGTCAGCATGAGATGGTGCCGAACGGGGTGACACTGCTACGGGCGCTCGTCGCAGACCCGCGGTTTCGAGGTTGACGGTCAATCACCCACGCGAGTCCTCCAGATGGCCTGGCTAATCAGCTGGTCATCGTTGCTTATGCTCTGGGCAGGAGGGCCCATGATGCTCGTCACGTGCTGCCTCTTCGCTTACTGTTACCTCTGTTCCGGGGCCAAGAAGAAAAAAACCATCACCAAAAAGCAGAGGCATCGCCTCCAGCTGCCCCTGTGAGATGGACCACGGACGATGTGCGGGAAGATGGGCGACCGAATTAGCGCTTAGACATCCTAGACGTAGCCTTAGACTTGTTAGACCGCTCAAAACACAACCTCGGATCCTCCCCGCCCCCGCACTGCCGCCGGGGTGCCAGTCCGCGGCTCCCAGGATCGAATCTCTCCCTCGCGCGAAATCAACGGACGAAGAAACACGGCGGACGCCTCGAGGCGAGGCAGATCCACAGTGCACGCGCGTCCCCTAGGACGCCGCAGCCGGAAGCCGCGTCATCGGAAACGCGGTCTCCGCAGTCGCCCGGACAGTCACCGGGCGTGTCAAGTCAACCCTCGGGCGCCTGATCCCAGGAGCGCGCGACGGCGAGCCTTCACCGGCTTCGGCGGCGCCTTCTTCTTTGACCGATCGAGGAGAGGAGTCCCCGGCGACGGCCCAGGCCGGCGCGAAACCCAAACGCAAGGTTGTTCGAAAGGTCAAGAAAGGCTCGAACGCCATGACCGAGGCTGAAAAGAAGGCGGAAGCCCCCGCGGAGAGCGGCGATGCCGCCGCGAAGGCGACGAAGGACAAAGGCCCGGTCGGGTACCACTACTGGCACCAGCAGGCCAACCAGGGCACCGCGCCCAAGGCTGCGCCCGTGAAGCTCAGCGAAGAGGAGGCTGACAAGCTGGCGAAGCAGATGAGCGGCACCGGCGTTGGCCTCAGCTCCTGGAACAAGGCTGGCACCTGGGAGGAGCGCGGTCACACCGACTGGGCCAAGGCGCGGGTGGAGGAGCTCGTGATCGGGAAGACGGTTGACGTCCGCGGGGGCGGCGTCGCCGTCGTCAAGGAAGTGAAGACGTTCAAGGGGGACGCCACGGTCGTGATGGTCCGCGGTCAACCCAGGCATGGGTTCGACTTTGACGTCACGCTCGCGTGGGAGTGCACGTTCGGTGGGGACGCCGAGGACGTCAAGCCGGTGAAGGGCACCGCGCACATCCCGGAGGCGAGCAGGGACACGGTCGAGGACGACGAGGTCGATTACACCGTCAAGGTGGAGGACAGGAAGACGGACCGAAGGAGCCAGGAGGATGCCGCGTACGATGCACTCAAATCCGGCCTGCGAGTCTTCCTCAGGGAAACGTTCGCCACCGTCGACAAGGAGCTGCTGGCCCGAGCCAACGGAGCCGCGTGATATTTAATTCTTTTCCAACCGGGGCGGAAAAGACAGCCAAAGGGTCGACTCGCGATCCTCGTCTACGCTCAACGTTTGGTATAATATTCAGATTTTTTAAAGTCAGCGCGCCCCACTCTCTCACGCACACCTATACGAGCAGCGCACGACGCGACACCCACCCACCAGGTTGCGGCTTTGCTTAGCGGCCGCGGGAAAGGGCGATCTCGGCAGTTTCAAACTCCTGGAGCACGCGATCCTTGCGCTTCTGGGGAAGGGGGTACTTGGTGCCGAAGTTGTTGTAGTGGCCGGACACCGCGTTGAGGGCGGAGTACACGTTGCCGTAGGAGGGCCTGCCGGTGATTCCCTTGTCGCGGCGGTAGCGCGCGACCCAGTCGTTGGTGAGCTTGCGGGTCTTCTCGATGGCCGCAGCCTTCTCGTCGGAATCGGCGGGAAGGTCGAGGGTGAAGCGCACCTGCGCGATGACACCCGCGGTCAGCTCCGCGTACTGGGTCTCCTTATCACCGCCGAAGCCGAAGAGGGCGTGGGCCTGGACGAAGAACAGGGGAAGGGGACGGAGGTCAGTCGGGCTCATGCTCGGCTGGAGATGTGGATAGAGGATGATTTCGCTAGGACGATCCGATCGGCTTCTTGGACGGGGCGGGGACTCACGGGTTCGGGGCGCACGGCGGCGACGGCGGCGAGGGCGGCGAAGCCCTTCACGGCGAGCTCGCGGCGGGAGGTGGTGGCCTCGACCTGTGCGGGTGGGAAGGGAAAGGTCAGGGTTCGGCTCGGATCCTCGGTTGCCACGAGAGCAGCACTGTCAGCACTGGATTGTGTGCTTTATAAAGGGCGGTCCCTCACCTGGCGCTCATCGGCGGAGGCCTTGACGACGACCGCCGCGCGCGCGCGGGAACGCGACTGGTGGACCGCGGCGACGCGTGCGGGGGCGATGGACACGGAGGAGGCGGCGATAGCGGCCATGGTGCTTGAGGCAGATGGGCAGGTGCGGTCCGCGGCAGGTTATTTCGCCACGTCTTTGGCGATAAGAATTTTCCACCAATGAGAGTGGCGGTTTGTATGGACGTAATCAGACCACCGTTTTAGAGTTAATGAGCGAAAAGACACATTTCGGTAATTGCGATTTTTATGACAGGGCGAACAGTTCAGAAAAATATGAAATACACTCACCAACAATAAATACGACCGACTCACTTTGCCGCCTGTGCCATTCACGAAAAATGTTGCCTTCGAAAAAAAAAGCAGACCTCGGCTCTTCGCACCGCGCTCACACACGATCTAAGCACCGGCAGGGTTAGACCCGCCGCGAGCGACCGGACACTTCAGTCTCGCGCTCACACGGGCGAGCGAGGTCGGTTACCAGGCGCGTCTCGAGTCCGAGCGCCTCACCTGAGCGTCTCAGCAGAGCGTTCCCGAGGCCGCGGGCGAATCTCAGACCGCTTCTGTCCATCGTCGGTCAGAACCCTCGGCAGGCATGCAGACTCCCGACTGGGGCGCCCTCGAGGCCGTGGACGGCGTGCGTTTGTCATGGTAAGTTCGTTAGACCCCGATCGCGACGCGTCACGACGACGACGAAGCCCCGAGCGACGCGGCCTTGAGCGTGCCGTTGTGGAATAATTATGGGACCGGGGCCCCACTGCCGAATCCGCTTCCCGATCTGACCTCCGCGCCCCCCTTACCTAACCTACCAACCACGACAGGAACGTCTGGCCCAACTCCAAGATGGAGGCACAGAAGTGTGTCGTTCCTTTCGGCGCGCTGGTCACCCCGCGCAAGGTTCTGCCCGAGATGCCGGTCGTGCCCTACGATCCTGTCCGGTGCAAGGGTTGCGCCGCGTGCCTCAACCCGTACGCGCGGGTGGACTTCACCGCTAAGCTCTGGATCTGCCCCTTCTGCTACACCCGCAACCACTTCCCGCAGCACTACGCGTCCATCAGCGAGACCAACCTCCCCGCGGAACTGTTCCCCACGTACACCACCATCGAGTACCAGCTCCAGAGACCCGCCGCCGCGCCGCCCGCGTACCTCTTCGTGGTTGACGTGTGCCTCATCGAGGAAGAACTCGGGGCGCTGAAGCAGTCCTTGACGCAGGCGCTGTCGCTGCTGCCGGAGAACGCGTCGGTGGGCTTGATCACCTTCGGGACGCACGTGCACGTCCACGAGCTCGGGTTTGACGAGTGCCCCAAGTCGTACGTGTTCCGGGGGTCGAAAGAGTTCACGTCGCAGCAGATCCAGGACCAGCTGTTCCGGTCCGCCGGGGGCGCCCGGCCCGCGAAGCCCGGTCAGGCGGCGGCGGCGGTGACTGGGCACCAGTCCAAGTTTCTGGTGCCCCTCGCCGACTGCGAGTTTCAGCTCACGTCGGTGCTCGAGGAGCTCTCCCGGGATTCGTTCAGCGCCCTCCCCGACTGCAGGCCGGCGAGGTGCACGGGAACCGCGGTGTCGGTGGCGGCGACGCTGCTCGCATCCTCCGTCTCCAACACCCCCGCGCGTGCGTTGCTGTTCGTGGGCGGTCCCGCGACGGACGGCGGCGGCCAGGTTGTGGGTAAGGAGCTCGAGACGGCGATGCGCTCGCACAAGGACATCGCCAAGGGCGCGGCGCCGTTCATGGCCAAGGCGACCAAGTACTACGAGACGGTGGCGACACAGCTGTGCACCAACGGGCACTGCCTCGACGTGTTCGCGTGCTCTCTTGATCAGGTGGGTCTGGCGGAGATGAAGGTGTGCGCGGAGAAGACTGGGGGGATGGTGGTGCTCGCGGAGTCGTTTGCCAACACCGTCTTCAAGACGTCGTTTGCCCGGATGTTCTCGACGGACGGGGAGGACGCGCTCGGGGTGAGCAGCGGCGGCGTCTTCGAGGTGATCACCTCGCGGGACGTCAAGACCGCGGGATGCGTGGGGCCGTGCGCGGCGCTGGACAAAAAGACACTCCCGGGAGCAATCGCGGATGTAGCCGTGGGCAGCGGGGGTACCACCGCGTGGAAGCTGTGCTCGCTGAGTAACGACACAAGCCTCGCGGTGTTCTTCGAGCCCGCGAACAGGGGCGATGGGAAGGACGGGACGCAGACCGCCCCCCAGCAGCAGTCGCAGCAGTTCTTCCTGCAGTTTGTCACCATGTGCACGGTGCCCTCAGGGGAGACGCGCCTGAGGGTCACCACCACCACGAGGCGGTGGACGGAGGGTGCCAACGTGAACGACATCGCGGCGGGTTTCGACCAGGAGGCTGGCGCGGCGCTCATCTCCAGGCAGCTCACGTGGAAGATGGAGACGGAGGATGAGTTCGACTGCCCCGCGGCGACCAGGTGGCTGGATCGTTCGCTCATCCGCATGTGCCAGAGGTTCGGGGACTACCGCAAGGACGACCCGGCGTCGTTCCAGCTCATGCCCCAGTTCTCCATCTACCCCCAGTTCATGTTCAACCTGCGCAGGTCCCAGTTCGTCCAGGTGTTCAACAACTCCCCGGACGAGACTGCGTACTACCGCATGATCCTGTGGCGCGAGAACGTGTTGAACTCGCTGGTCATGATCCAGCCCACGCTGATGGCGTACTCGTTCAACGGGCCCCCCGAGCCGGTGCTGCTCGACGTGTGCTCCATCGCGCCGGACCGGATCCTGGTCCTGGATGCGTACTTCTCGGTGGTCATCTTCCACGGTCAGACCATCGCGCAGTGGCGCAAGGCCAACTACCAGGATCAGCCCGAGCATGAGGCGTTCAAGCAGCTCCTCGAGGCGCCCAAGGCGGACGCTCAGGAGATTCTGGGGAAGAGGTTCCCGGTGCCGAGGCTGGTGGACTGCGACCAGCACGGGAGCCAGGCGCGCTTCTTGCTCGCCAAGCTCAACCCCAGCGCGACGTACAACAGCGCGGGGATGGGAGGAGGGAGCAGTGACATCATCTTCACCGACGATGTGTCGCTGCAGGTGTTCATGGAGCACCTCAAGCGCCTGGCGGTGGCTTCGTAAATTTTAGCACGGGATTTAAAACGAATCAAAGGTTTCACACTTTCGCCATCTCAACTACGATACTTTACACCGAGGTTCGCGTCGAACGCGACCCTCTTCTGTGTCTAAGACGGTATGGTTTGCCTATGCCCGGACACGGCGTCGGACACCAGAGGCAGACAACAAGACAGTTCCCCCCCAACAACTTCAGAGCGCTTCACCCGCGCTTAAAAGTAAAAATTCCGGGACGGCGCGGGCCTCCTCTGCGGCCTCTGCGCGTAAACACCCCCGTAACCCTGACCCATCTGAGACGGGGGAAGCCCGACGCGCCTGTTCGCGCCCTCTTCCCTGTTGCTCAGCCCCACGCGCCGTCCCGCGACGCCAACCTTGTCCCCGGCGTCCACGCCGGCTCCGTTGACTCGCATGTTCTTCAGCGCCGCCGGTCGATCCACATTCTCCTTCTCGCCGGGTCCCTTGATCCCCGCGGGCACCAAACCCGCGCGCGCCAGCACAGCCTTGGCGCGCTCGACCCGCGCGGCGGCGTCCTCCCTCACGCTCTGCAGGTCCTTAACGCCCCTCTCCAGCCTCTCCCTCGCCTCCATCTCGGGCCTGACGCCCCTCGGGCCAGCCGCGGCGAAGGGCCTCGAAGCCGCGGGCTTCCTGTCGGCGACATCGTGCTGCTTGCTCACCGGGACCTTCACGCCCCTCGCGTACTCACCGACGGCGGGCCTGGCGGCTCCCACGGGTCGGCCGTAGTTGTACCCGCCGCGGTCGTTGTGCGCGACGGCGGGTCGCTCGTTGGATCCAGACCCGCCCGACCCAGAGCTCCCCGAGCTCCTCGAGCTGACGGCATCCTCCTCCTGGGGCTTGGGCGCGGGCGCGGGCGCGGGCGCGGGGGCGGCGTGGGACGCCGGCCTGGCGATCGGCGCGGGGGCAGCCGCGACGGGCGCGGGCGCGGGAGCCGCGGGCGGCGCCTGGTCTGGGTAGTTGGGCGCCGGCAGACGCTTCTTGAGCATGCGGAGGTTCTTGGGAACCTTGATGGTACCGAGGGTGACCGCGTCGGAAGCCTCACCGCCGACGGCGTTGGTGGGCTGGGGCACCGCGGGTTCGGGTTCGGGCGCGAGGTGCGCGCGGCGACGAACGCTGGGGTGGTCGAGGACGGCGTCGATGTTGGGCCGCTGCGACGGCTCGAGGATCATGAGCCACTTGACCATCTTCTGCATGTCTCCGCTGTACACCTGGGGCAGCGCCGGGATCTTGCCCTTCATCACCTTGAACCTGAGCTCCTCCATGCTGCGAGCCTCGAAGGGCACGGTGAAGGTGCACATCTCGAAGAGGACGCAGCCGAGCGCCCAGACGTCGGAGTTGAAGGTGTACGGCCTGTTCCTCCAAACCTCGGGGGGCATGTAGTGAGGGGTGCCAATCTGGGTGTTGGTCATGTTGTTCTTCATCAGCTTGGCGACGCCGAGGTCGCCGAGCTTGACGATCTCGCCGGACATGCGCAGCACGTTGGCCGTCTTGACGTCGCGGTGGAGAATCTTCTGCGAGTGAAGCGCCTGGAGCCCTCGAGCGATTTGGATGAAGTAGGACCAGATGAGATCCTCGGGAAGGAGCTTGCGCTGAGCCTGGCGCTTGCGCAGCGCCCTGGAGAGGTCACCGAAGGGTGCGTACTCCATGACGATGCACAGGCGGTTGCCGTCGATGAACGCCTCGTGGAAGCCGCTGATGGCCGTGTTCTGCTGGACCGACGCGAGCAGGCGAATCTCGTTGACCGCATCCTGGCGCTCCTGCTGGGAGAGGTTGCGGACGTTCGTCTCCTTCAGCGCGTAGATCTTGTTGTCGCTCAGACGGCGGACGCGATACCTGGATGGTAGGAAAGGTACGGGGGACGCGTGGGTCAGCATATTTGGTGGATTCAAGCGCTCGGGGAGTCACCCGGTGACGTCGTCCACCCCGCGGAACCGCGGGGGAACCTGGCTGGGAAAAAAACTTCCGGGACCGGTCGACGCGCCCGGCGGATGCGCGCGCGGCGACGACGCGACCCGCGATGGTCGCGATCGATGCGCCCGGTTGTTTCACCGATTCGCCACGATCGTATCGGGCGCATCCAACACGCGGGGAAAGACCCCGTAGTCGCGGTGGATGCCCCGCGCCGGTTCGCCCATCGAGGCTGAATCAACAACTTCCGAGGCTGGCGAAGCAGGGAAAAACCTCCGTAACGCCGGTCGACGCCGGACGGAGGACGCGCGCTGTGGCGGTATACTCACACGCTGCCGTAGCTACCCTTGCCGAGGAACTTTTGCACCTCGAAACGGGTCAGGAGCTCGCGCTCCGGGGCTCCTGCCATGTTCGCACGCTCTCACGGGCCTATCCTTCGGCGCTCGTAGCGGAGTCGCGTCTCGCCGAGATGTCGGTGCCGCGGTCAACGATGGAGGACCGGAGAACACTCGTTCGGTCGTTCACGCGGATGTGTATCCGACGCGTGTGCCTCGGTATCGATTCGACGATACGTGACGTTAGCGTCTCTTGCGTGTGCGTGTGCCGTGGAACGACGCGCGCGCTGCAGTGGCGCCTCTGGCGAGGGCGCGCGGACTCTCGACCGCGAGAAAAGAACGCCTTTTTGTCACGAAAATCTCCACCTGGCATGCTTCGTGACGTGACTGTGCTTGGTCTAATTCTTGGTTCAAAAGTCCCATTGAAAGTTTCGTTGGCACACTGCAGTCAGTCCAAAAATCGAGCCTGGCTCGCAGCGCTGCCACCGCCGCTGACCTAAGAAAGGAGCAAATCGCGCGCGTAGACTCCAGCCACAGATCTCTACCTCGGGGTCGTCCACCACTCTCGGGACTCGGTCAGTGCCCACGCCGACACCCACGGGACCGAGGAAAGGGAGAGTCAGTCCGACTTCGCGGGATGTCGTCCGAGGCTGAGCCCGCCGAGCTCGTCGACAAGGCGGAGGACACGGAGAAGCAGCATGTTTTCGCCGCCCCGGCGCCCAAGCCCGCGACCGGTGGCTCGCTGCTGGGCCTGGACCGGCTGGCGCGGGAGAAGCGCGCGGCGAACCAGGCGAAGGAGTCCGCGGCGAGGAAGCGCACCTCCATGATGGAGGACGACGACCTCCAAGACGGGAACGACGACGCACGGGACCCCGGGGCGTCCACCGCGAGGGGCGGCACCTTTGGCAATCCGTCCAAGCGCCAGTTCCGCGGCCACCGCGTCGAGACCCCGAGCCACCCGGGCGGAGTGAACGAGGAGACGCGCCGCGAGATCGACGACCGCAGGAAGGAACGACACCGCGGGGTCAGGGGCGAGACCGCGAGGGGGGGCGGGGACAGGTCCAGGGACAGGGATCATCGGTCCAGGGATGGGGATCATCGATCCAGGGACAGAGACAGGGACAGGGGCGGATCGTCCGCGCGCGGGGGACGACGCGACGACTCCCGAGACGGAGGCAGGAGCGCGCGGGGGGGTGGATCCTACGGGAACGCGGACTGGGGCCAGGGCTTCGGCGGCTCCGCCCGGGGAGGAGGAGGCTCCGAGCGGACACCGTCGCGGGACAAAGCCGGCATGGAGGCCATCCTGGCTCGCGGCAAGAAGGGCCCCGGGGGTGATGGCAAACACAAGGACGACGGCGAGTGGGAGGAGACCCCACAGGGCGCGGGTGCCACCGCGAGGGCATCGCCATCGCCGTGGACGGACCGAGGGACTAACGACCGATTCACCAGCGGCGGTTCGTGGGACTTTTCGGCGCCGCAGCCGTCTTCGGCGCGGAACAGCAACCACACCCCGGGCTCGTCCAGGGGCAGCGGCGGCGGTGGAGGCAATCACAGGGCCACGTTCGAGATCGAGGGTACCCCGCTTGGCACGCCCAGTTACGCTGCGAACGAGTGGATGAACAAGCCCGCTCAGAAAACCGCGGTTGAGACCTACGGCGAACACATCGTGGACGACGACGACGGCGGCGGAACCTTCAGGCCCATGCCCGCGGGCGGTGGTCCGACCAACGCCAACGAGAAGGATTTGGACCGCGCGTGGTACGACGACGATGAGGGTGGCGGCGGGCACGGTGACGCGTTCAACCCCTTCATCGGCGCCGACGACGACGTCAAGGTGAAGAAGAAGGAGGAGGCGTACCAGAAGCGGCTGACGCGGCGCGACGGCAAGCCGATGACTTTGGCTCAGTCCAAGAGGATGGCCGGCATCCACGCCGACCACAACGCGTGGGAGGAGAACAGGATGCTCAACTCCGGCGTGGTGGTTCGCAAGGAGGTGGACCTGGACTTTGAGACTGAGGAGGAGAACCGGGTGATGCTGCTGGTGCACGACATGAAACCACCGTTTTTGGAGGGGAAGGCTTGGCTGAGCACCAAAAAGGCGGAGATGGTCCTGCCGGTCAAGGACGCCACGAGCGACATGGCCATGATCGCGCGCAAGGGATCGAACCTCATGAAGGAGGTACGGCAGAAGAGGGACGAGAACAAGAGCAGGGACAGGTTCTGGGAGATGAAAGGGACCAAGATGGGCGCCGTGACGGGTACCACCAAAAAGGAGGATGACGAAGCAGCCGCCGCCGCCGAGGCGCAGCGCAAGCAGGCGGGCGACCACTACGGCGAGCGCGAGGCGGACGACGAACCCCTCAACGAGGACGGTGAGCTCGACTTCAGGAAAGGCGCCAAGTTTGGCGACCACATGAAGCAAAAGACCGTGGCACAATCCGCGTTCGCCAAGGACAAGACCATGAAGGAGCAACGGGAGTTTTTGCCCGTGCACGGCTGCCGCGAAGATCTCATGCACGTCATCCGCGAGAACAACATCGTGGTCGTGGTGGGTGAGACCGGGTCCGGTAAGACGACGCAGATGACCCAGTACATGCACGAGGAGGGATACTCCACGTTCGGCATGATCGGGTGCACGCAGCCCAGGCGCGTGGCGGCGATGTCCGTCGCCAAGCGCGTGTCCGAGGAGATGGGTTGCGAGCTCGGATCCAAGGTTGGCTACGCCATTCGTTTCGAGGACTGCACGTCGTCGGACACCATCATCAAGTACATGACCGACGGTGTGCTGCTCAGGGAGACGCTGAGGGAGAGCGACCTCGATACCTACAGCTGCATCATCATGGACGAGGCGCACGAGCGTTCGCTGCACACGGACGTGCTCTTCGGCATCCTCAAGAAGGTTGTCGCTCGCCGCCGAGATTTCCGGCTCATCGTCACGTCCGCCACCCTCAACTCTGAAAAGTTCTCCAACTTTTTCGGATCCGTGCCCGTCTTCAACATCGCGGGAAGGACCTTCCCGGTGGAGACGCTGTACAGCAAGACCCCGGTGGAGGACTACGTCGAGGGTGCGGTCAAACAGGCGCTCGCCATTCACATCGCGTACCCCCCCGGCGACATTCTCATTTTCATGACTGGCCAGGAAGAAATTGAGACGGTGGCGTATGCGCTGGAGGAGAGGCTGGAGCAGCTGACCAAGGTTGGAACGTGCCCTCCACTCTCAGTCCTGCCCATCTACTCGCAGCTGCCCTCGGATCTGCAGGCGAAGATCTTCCAGGAGGCTGAGAACGGAGTTCGAAAGTGCGTGGTGTCGACCAACATCGCCGAGACTTCCCTCACCCTGGACGGCGTCATGTACGTGGTGGACACCGGATACTGTAAGCTGAGCGTCTTTAACCCGAGGATGGGTATGAACGCGCTGCAGATCTTCCCTTGTTCCCAGGCTGCGGTGAACCAGCGCAAGGGCCGCGCCGGTCGTACCGGACCCGGCACGTGCTACAGGCTGTACACCGAGATGGCGTTCAAGCACGAGATGCTCTCCATGACGGTGCCGGAGATTCAGCGCACCAACCTCGGGAACGTGGTGCTGCTGCTCAAGTCCCTCAACGTGGAGAACCTCCTGGACTTTGACTTCATGGACCCGCCCCCCCAGGATAACATCCTGAACAGCATGTACCAGCTGTGGATCCTGGGCGCGCTGGATAACACCGGGGGCTTGACGCGGATGGGCTCGAAGATGGTGGAGTTCCCCGTGGACCCGCCGCTGGCGCAGATGCTGCTCAAGGCTGAGGAGCTCAAGTGTTCCAACGAGATCCTCACCGTCATCGCGATGCTGTCCGTACCTCCCATCTGGTTCAGGCCGAAGGACAGGGAGGAGGAGTCCGACGCCGCGAGGGAGAAATTCTTCGTGCCGGAGAGCGACCACCTCACCTTGCTCAACGTCTACCAGCAGTGGAAGAATAACGGGTACCGCACCGACTGGTGCAACCGCCACTACATCCAGGGCAAGGGCCTGAAGAAGGGCCGCGAGGTGCGCGCTCAGCTGCTCGACATCATGAAGTCGCAGAAGATCCAGCTCATCAGCGCCGGCGGCGACTGGGACCTCTGCCGCCGGGCGCTCTGCTCGGCGTACTTCCACCAGGCGGCGAGGTTGAAAGGTGTCGGCGAGTACGTCAACTGCCGCAACGGCATGCCCTGCCACCTGCACCCTTCATCGTCACTGTACGGCCTGGGGTACACCCCCGACTACGTCATATACCACGAGCTGGTGATGACGAGCAAGGAGTACATGCAGTGCGTCTCGGCGGTTGAGCCGCACTGGCTGGCGGAGGCGGGCCCGATGTTTTTCAGCATCAAGGAGTCCCACTCGTCCCTCGCGCAGAGCAAGGCGCGGCAGAAGGAGGAGAAGGAGAAGATGAAGAAGGAGATGGAGGATAAGCAGGCGGAGAAGGATGAGGCTGAGAGGCTGACGCGGGAGAAGGAAGCGCGCAGGGCGGCGAGCCAGCGGGCGCAGATTGTCACCCCGGGCCGGAGGAGCGTCCCGGCGACACCCGTCGTTAATTCGGGATCGGTCAGTAACACTGGGGAGGACGGAGACGGAAAGCCAAAGTTCTCCAGGCCCCCAACCTCGGAGCAGCGCCGCCGAGAGCCCGCCCGTACTCCCCGCCGCGTAGGACTATAGTTTTGAAGCTCTAAATGACAATCGCAAGCTCTGAATGACAATGGCAAGCTCTAAATGGCAATCGCCACACCCGGCGTGGGCATCTCCACATTTACCTTCCCGACGCCGAACCGCTCATCGCAAAGAGCGGCGAACCCCTCACCCGTGGTCCCGTCCGTCCCGATCAGCCCGACGCTCACACCCTCCTGCTCCAACTCGCCGTTCCTCAGTGGAATCACGAGCCTAGGTCGTCCCAGGCACTCCAACAGGTCCGCCGCTGATTGTCCGCCGCTGACCAACGGGAACCCAACCACGTCCACGCTCCGCACGGGCGTGATCACCGCGTCCACCGTGCCACCCACGGCCCGTAGTCCCGCCTTGACAGACTCGGGGACGTACGAGCAGTGCGGCTCGTAGTACAACCTGGCGCCCTCGGCCCCATCGGCGAGGAAGAAGCCAGCCTCCCGGGTGGACCACGGCGGTCCAACCAGCGCCCCTTCGACGGCTACGATGGATAAGGCTTCCCCGGCCGCGGCGGTATCGGCCCTGGGCCTGACGGTGACCCGCGCGTTCGCTCGGAGTGCTGTGACGTTAGTGAACCCCAGCTCCCGCGCCACGTCCGCGGCCGTCGGGCTCCCTACGACTGGTATATCTTTGGGCATTCGACGCAGCGTGGGCCGGTGACAGTGATCCTCCCAGCCCTGAGACAACAAGATGACGTCGGGGGCTTCGCTCATCCAGTCTTTGTCTCCCGCGAGCGATGCCTTGCGACCGGTGTAGAGCGCGGGTAGGTCAAAGAAGGTCAGATCCCCAACGAGCCAAGGGTCGCAGAGCACCTTGACGCCCGAGGCCTTCATCTCCGTCCAGAACGAGTTACCACCGAGGTACGTGTACGAACAGCCGAGCGTCGTGGCCTCGGTGGTGGTGGCGCGCCGCTTCAGGGTCGCCGCTCGCCCAGGACGACGAGCCGTCGAGGCACCGACGCACGGGGCTTTCGATACGAGTGGCCCGACATTCGATACAAACACGGCGGCCATGCTTCGGCGCTCGTCGCGCGTGGAAGAGTGACGAGACTGTCGACGTGTTTGGCATTGGTAATTTACTTTACAAAAGCTTCCCCCGTCTATGATAAGTTCCCCGCCCCCCTACTCTTTCCATCACGCGTTGCGGAACTTGCTGTGGGTCATCGCCGCGCACTCGGCGAAGATACCCTCGTTGGTCTCGATGCCAATCTTCCCCGTCATGAGCGTGCGGTTGGTGTAAATCTGGTTCGTGGTCCTCCACGGTTTCCTGGACTCTGGGTGGCCGTCGCCGAGCTCAATCTGGCTGCTGTTCCTGTACGTCTCGGTGAACCCCTTCGGCACCCCGAACCTGGAGGACTTGATGTTCTCCGTCTGATGCTTCGGCCTGTTCCTGGCGGCGAGCGGGTGGTAGGGCTCGAGCTTTTTCTTCGTCGTCTTGGGACCTATCGTCTGCACGGAGGCGAGCGCAGCCTTGGACGTGCTCTCCCCGTCGAACACCACCTTGCTGCCGTACGCGCCGGGAGCCTTGTACCCGGTGGGCTCGTGCTTGTGCGCCACGCACACGAGCTCGCCGCCGACCCTGACCAACCTGGTGCCGGTGCCGAGCGGGCTGAGGTTCACAGGGGGGCGCGGGTTAGTCGCGAGAATGGGGCGGGAATCCAAAATCGCAACGCGGCAAACGGATAATCGAATCACGAGGGGCGCGGCGGGACAGAGGGAGGGTCTATGGCACTCACCAGGGCGCTTTCTTATCGTAGCCGTCGCTCTTCCCCATGTTGCTCGAGCGGATCGAGTCACGCGACGCACACCTGCGTTCTCGGCGTGCGGAAGAGTGCCCGGGCTCGCCTTCAAAATTCCCCGACCTCGATTTGGGGCGAGCTTCGCAGGTCAAACCTCGCCTCGGAGTTGACAACGAGGCGGAGTTTTCACGCGGTCGACCCCTGCGACTTCTCCGCAGTGTGCAGGGCACATCTTGGCTCGCCACGACCCGGGACTTCGCCCCCGAGGTGGTCGAGGTCATATGGGATGCGGCTCGAGCGTCCCCGCGGACGGACCCGGCCCTGCTCCGCGCCCTATGAAGGGAACCGAGGGTGTCGGAACCCAGTCGCAGGGAAAGGCGAAAGATGGGGTCGGGGACGACGGCACGGTCGTGGCCACCGTCGCGGAGGTTAGGCAGGAGACGTCCGCGGTGAAGCTGGTTCGACTGCGCGTGCCGACGAAACGCATCGAGGGCGGCGATTTCACGTTCAGACCCGGGCAGTGGGTCGACTTTTACGCCCCCGGGGTGGACAAGCCGGGGGGGTACTCGATCGCGTCGTCGCCCTCCACGCTCGTTCGCGACGGAACCTTCGACGTCGCCGCGAAGCAGTCGAGGACCAACGGCACGTCGCACTGGATCCACGACCGAGCCAAGGCGGGAGACGAGGTGCGGGTGAGTGTCGGGGGTAAGTTCTTCATGTCGGACGAGGACGCCAAGTCCCCGCTGCTCATGGTCGCGGGAGGCATAGGCATCAGCCCGCTGTGCGCCATGCTCGAGACGCTCATCGACGACGCGCAGCGACGAGCCGGGGCGGGTGGGGGCGAGGTATCGGACGGCACGGGACCGCCCGGACGCGCCAAGGGACACTTACGGGCGGTATTGCTGTACAGCGAGAAGACCGAGCACGCACTGAGCGGGCGGGTGCGGGACATCGTGCGGCGCAGCAACGGCGCCGTCGAGTGCGTATTTCACCGCACGGGCGCCGGCAAAGCCGCCGTCTCCGCCAAGGCTAAGTTCGAGGCCATGGCCACCGCGGAGCTCCACGCGCACCTAGCCGCGGTGGGTATGGACCTCGGCCTGGACATGATGACCAAGCCGGAGCTCGTGGACCTGGCGGTGGCGTCCTTGACGGTGAACCCCGACCCGGCTTCAAGTGCTCCAGCGTCGCCGGTTAAGTTCCGCCGGGACCAGACGGAGGCGGAGCTTTGGGACGACGCGGACCTGCGCGGGCAAGGTGCGATCACTCGCGACGGACGGATCGATAAGAAGGAGCTCGGGAGGGCCATCGATCGGCTGCACGCTGCGGCTGCGGAGGAGGGCAGGTCGAGGATGGACGTGGTCGCGTTTCTATGCGGTCCGCCCAAGATGTCAGACGCGATGGAAAAGACGCTCCTGAAGCTCGGTCTGCCCAAGCAAAACGTGCGCCTCGAGCGGTGGTGGTGATACGGTTCCGAGTGTCGACAGTAGCTACAGTAGTTCTTTGATGCGTTGGATTAATTAGCGATTTATTAGTGCGTCACACCCTCGTTTGGGGTTCAATGAGCTCACACGAACGCGTCGGCGGGTACGTCCTTGACGCAGTCCGGGCACCCTTTGCCGGTTTCCTTGCGTTTGGTCCAGCACTTGGAGTGGTGGCAGTGCATGCAGTCCAGGACGGTGAGCGCGGTCATATCGTCCGCGTCATCATCCTCGCCCCTCTCGCTCATCCTCACCATGTCGAGTGGGTTCGTCTGTCCCTGGCACACGCCGCAAACCTCGGGGAGGCCCTCCTTGCCCTGCACGTTTTTGCGCACCATCTCGTCGAGCTCCCGTCTGTACTCCACCCCCGTGCCGTGGCCGCCGGGCACGTGGTTGTCGTACACGTTGGCCAGGTTCAGAATCACCGCCAGCTCCAGCTGCTTGTCCGTGAACGAGTCCTCGGACCGCAAGATCTCGATGGACTGCTCGTACAACGCGGCGGCGTCCACCGCGCGACCCGCCACGTCGCCGTCCCGCCCGGCAACCGCGGTGGCGACGTTGGCGAGAGCCGCAGCCTCCGCCCGCCTGGCCTCCTGGAGCGTCCTCTTGGAGCTGGCCACGTCCATCATGGCGCGCCTGCGCTTCTGTTGCATCGGATCGTCGGATGCCGCCGCGGGGGGAGGGTCGGCCGGCGCGTCCTCCCCGTCCTCCCCGTCCGTCGTCTCCGTCTCCGGCGGTGGTTGCGTCTCCTCGATGATTTTCTTCGCCTCTTCAATCTCGAGCTGCGCATCCGCGACTTGCTTGCGCCTCAGCCCCAAGGCTTCGTACTGGAGCTCCATCCCTCGCTCCTTGTCGCCCATCTTACCCACGGTGTTTGCGCAGTTGAGACAGGCGGCAGCCTCGGCGGAGATATCCTCGCACTCCTTGGCGATGACCCTCGCCGCCTCGTGGTTCTCGAGCGCCTTGGGGTAGTCGGGGGGATCCCGCTGAGCCGCGAGCTGCCCTTGCGCGATGTGCACGTTGGCGATGAGCGCGGGCAGCTCGATGGTCTTAGCGACGCCCATGCACATCTCGAGGCACCTATCCGCGGCGTCGAACTGCTTCAGACGGATCAGGCAGTGGCCGCACAGGCGGAGAGCCTCGCATTGCATCATTTCGCCACTCGGGACCCCTTCGCACTTCTCGGCAACCTGCTGGAGGATCTCGACCGCCCTGCGGTACTCGCCGCGCCAGAACAGCTGGGACGCGGCCTGCAGGTAGACGCGCAGCTGTTGAAGCTTATGCATGTTCTGCCTGTCGTTGTTGATCCTCTCCTGCAGCGCAGCCCTGGCGTTGTCCGAGGGGGGCGACGCGGCGACAACCTCGGCGGCGGCGGGCTCGGGCTCGGGCGCGGGGGCCGCCGGGGCTGCCTGGGGGGCGGGTCCCGGGGGAACGAAGGCCGGGGCGGCCGCGTTGAGGCTCGGTGCCGGGGCCACGGCAGCCGCGGCGGCAGCAGGGGCGGCAGCAGGGGCGGCGGCAGGGGCGGGTGCAGCAGGGGCCTCCGCGGGCTTGCACTCAGCCTTGTGGGTGGGCCAGTGAGCCTTTTGGCAATCGGCGCTGCAGAAGGAGACCGCCTTGCACCGGCCGCAGCGGAGGAGCTTGCCGGACGCGGTCTTGGCCTCGGTGGCGCCGCAGTGCGCGCACGCCTTGGCATCGGCAGCCTTCTTCTTCACCACCTTCTTCTTGACCAGCTTCTTCCGCTTGACGACGTTGTTGCTGGTGCCCGGGGCCTGCAGGATCGTGGGCTCCTCGGAGGGCACGTTCGCCGGCGGCGGCGCCTTGCTCCTCCTCATCTTCCTGACGACCAACGTCACGGCCGCGAGAACGACGGTACCGACGACGGCGGCGATGAGCGTGCCCATGCCCGCAGCCTTGGAGGATCCGTCCTCGTCGTCCTCATCGTCAGCCCCGAGGTGCTCCGCCGCCTCTTCCTCAGCCATTTGGGCGAGGAGGGCGTCCAGCTCCTCGTCGGTGAGGTCCGGATCGTCGATATCGAGCTCATCCAACGGCCTCGTGGCCGCCTTGGACATGTTCGAAGACTCTGTCGATGCGAAGGCGAAGAGTGTCCGGTCGCGTGGGCGCCGGGCGCGACAGGGGTGTGTGCTATGAACCCTACCTCCCAAAAGTGCAGGTTTATCCACTGTGACAAAAAGTGAACTGTCCGAGGCCAGGTGTCCGGGTCACACATGGCGAGCGCGGCTGCTGGGGTATCGACGAGCGCGCCTCCGACCAGGGGCGCGCGAGGCATGTCTAACTCTAAGGACCATGCCAAGGCGTGGAGGGAGCGTATGGCGTCGCGGCGCTCGGCTGGTCTCGCGGCGGCGGCCTCACAGGGCGAGACGGTCGTGATGGGAGCGAGCGGTGGTCGCGCGTCCTCACTGACCGTCACTTCCGCAGCCTCTGGGCCCATAGGGATGGCTGGAGACGACGCATCGGGCCCGAAGGATGGCAAAGACGGGTTCCCGACGCCTTTTCCCGACGCCCCGCGGGCTTCGAGCGGCGAGGATGCGGAGGATGCGGAGGACTCCGACGCGCCAAAGGGACGGGAGATGTGCTGGCGATGCAGGCGGGTCCAGAGGCTGTGCGTGTGCGGCGTCGTCCACTCCATCGTCGGTGACTCACCGATCGACAACAAATTGGGCATCACCGTGCTGCAGGACAGGATAGAGGCGATCAAGAGGCCCTTCGGCAGCGCCATCGTCGCCGAGTTGGCACTCAAGGACTGCACCAGCGTCTGGTTCGACACCTCGGTGCCGGAGCGGGTGCCGCGGCCGAAACACCTACCCGCAACTGACGTCGGAGTGCTCTGGCCCGCACCCGACGCCGCGACACTACGCCGTGCGACGATGAACGACGACGAAGAAACCAACACGATGCATGGAGACGGCGAGGGGCCATCGACGCCCGCGGGTGACCGACCACCCCCGAAACATTTGGTCGTCATCGACACAACGTGGCACCGCGCCAAACGGATGTACAACAGGATCCCGTGGGTCAAAGAGCTGCCGGCGTACGTGCTCGGAGAAAACACGTCCAGGGTACAGTACGGCGAGTCGGGTAACACGTTGATTCAACCAAACGCGCACGGTCGGGACGGGGAAGAGGGCGACGATGAGAACGCGGGTGACGAGGGTGGATCCGGGCAGAGGCGGGAGAGCGCGTATCGCATCCGAAAACAGCCGCGTCCGGGGTTCCTGTCCACGGCGGAGTGTATCGCGGCGGCGCTGCGTGAGGCTGAGCCCGCGGGTGACTCACCGATCGACGCACCGGGTGCGGCGGGTGAGCGAGCGGCTCGGGCCGTGGAGACGTGTTTCGACGAGATGATCGAGCGTCAGGTCAAATCCTTCTCCGACCCGGGGGTTAAGAGCGTCAGGTACAGGTCCCGGAAGAAGGAGAGGGCCGCGAAGGAAGCGGCGCAGAGGGCGAAGGCGGATGTAGAGGCGAAGGCTCTCGAGGGATTGGAGACGCTCATCGTGGCGGAGTGATACTCTTAAGTGTAGCGCCGACCATTTTTCTGGCAAATATAAACTATCCCGAGACTTTCCCGAGACGGCACTTCCTCGATGGCGGACGCGGCAACGGCGCCGCTGGACATCAAGGCCTCCGCGGCCGCCTCCCTGCTACGGGACGGTGTGCTCGGGGAGGACGTGGGCGCCGCCGCGGGGCTCGCCAACCCCGACGGTGGGGCGTGGGACCCCGTATCGTTGGCCAGCCTGACGGATGCGGTCGTGCGAAAACTGCAGGCGGCGGCGGCGGCGGACGCGCGCGATGCGGGCCCGAGCGCCGACGACGCGTGGAACGAGGACGGTGGGGACGACGAGAGCGTCGACGACGGCGCGTGGTGGGACCCCGAGGCGCTCGCGGCGCTCATATGCGGGCTCGCGTCGTCGCACCGCGGTCCCCGAGCGCCCGTCGGCGGCGACATCGACCCGCGCGACCAGGCCACGCTCGCCCATCACCTCGTGGAGACGCACGAGTGGACACACAGGACCGTCGGGGACCTCCTGTGGTGCATCCACGCGTGTACCGCCGACTCCCACGCCCCGTCCACCTCCATGGAGCGCGTCGAGGAGGCTGCGGAGGTGGTGTTGGAGCTCGCGCGTCCCAAGAAACTCGGCGCGGGATGCGGCCTCGGATGGTCCGTCGACGACGCCGCCTCGCTCCTGCCCGCGCTGCTACCCGCGCCGCACTGGAACGACGACGGCTTGGTGTGCATGAGCGCGGTTAAGGGAACGGCGCTCCTCGCCGCGGCACTCGCCGCGGGTGGCAGGGCCGGGGTCGACGAGGACGGCCACGGGATGAGCGAATCAAAGTGGGCGCCGGGCCGGACCTACCCGAGCGTCGACGATGAAGACGTCGCCGATACAAAGACGGGCGCGTGGTCCGTCGGGGCCATCGCCGGCGCACTGCGACACGCGCTGGACGAGGTGGACGATGCTGATGTCATGGACGAGGAGGAGGAGGACCGGGTTCGGGACGATGAAAGTTTCACTCCGTCGGACGCGGGGGCGAGTCGGAGGCCGAGGGTGGAGGGTGCCGGATCACGCTCGCTCGCGCCGCGGCTGGGTCCCGAGGCCTTATCAGGAGCTGGTCGTCCCAAGGGCGGGGGATGGGACGCGAGGGGCGTCTCGCGTCTCGCCGCGGAACTCCACGGCCACTTCGCGTGGGACGTGGAGCCCGCCGCGAGGCTCGCGGCGGAGGTTCTCGGGTGGGAAGGGTCGGACCCGGCGTCGCAGGCGGCGGCGGCGGCGACGCTCCGGTCGCCGCACGTCGGATGGAGCGTGCCGAAGACCGCGGAGGTACTCACGGCGATGCGAACCGCCGCAAACTCGGACGACGTCGAGTGGGACGCCGAGCGGCTCGTGGCGCCCATGTGCGTCGTCCTCGTCGGGGAGCACGGGTGGTCGGTATCGGATGTCGTGGAGCTGCTGGAGGAGCTGGCCGTCTGGGACGCGGACGCGGCGTGCGGGCTGGTGAACGGGCTGACGGGATGGGACGACGACACCCTCGCGTCGTTACTCGGTGGTCTCATGACGTGGAAGGGACGCGACAGGGAGGAGGTAGCGGCGGTGGCGGTGAGGCTGAGGGAGACCAGGGGGTGGTCCGGCGGCGGCGCGCTCGGCGACGTTCTCGGAGTTCGGGCCGGCGCTGTGGCCGGCGGGTCCACCGAGTGGGGACTGGGAGGAGCCGCGCCGCACGAGTGGCCTTCGGCACCTCCCGAGTCGCACGACTTGGTCGAGGAGGACGACGGGTATGCCGCCGGGGGGGAATAAGAACAATAGGTCAGTGTCTGTCTACGTAGTTAATTACACAGTCGAGTCTCGTCTCATCTCCCGCCCAGCGCGATGCCCCTGAGGTACTGCATGCGGTACTTCTGGAACGTCGCGATGCTGCACATCGCCGGGTGGAGCACCCCGTCTCCGCCGTCCCCGTCGATGGCCACCGCCGCGTTGAACGCGTTCTCAAACTCTGTATCCTGCAGCGGGATACCCGTCCCTTCGTAAAACTCTCGGAGCTGCTCCTTCGTCAGCAACCCCTCCAGGTCCGTCTCCACCACGCCCCTGTCCGCGCCGTAGCCGGGGTTCACGAGCACCCCCGCGCCCGGGTCGTTCCCGTAGTTGACCATGTCCGCCAACCCTTTGGTCATCGGGTCCTTGGCGCCCAAGTCGCTGCGAATGCAGGGGATGCCGAAGACCCGCCCGGGGCTGGCGGCGGGCGTGGGGTCGAATTTGTACCCCTGGAACCTCATGCTCTTGCCGATGGTGGGATCCGGCGCCTGCTCCTCCTCGGTATAGTCACCCTTGAGGAGGGTGCCCGCGTCCGGCTCGGGGGGCACGTCCTGCCTGCGCGAGGGCGCCCCGAAGGTGAACCCCTCCGGGATGTTCCTGTCGCCCGCGCCCAGCCGCCGAACCTTTCCGAGCTCATCCCCCGCCGTAGCCTTGAAATCCTCCGCCGTCTTGTTCACGATGGTGGCGGAGAAGGACCGCGTGGTGCTATCCACCAAAGGGTTAAGCGCCTTGGCCACCCCGCTCAGCACCACGTCGTTCTCCTTACCGCCGAACGTCGCCGTCTTGTCGAACGTCTCCGCGTACCCCCGGACCCGCTGTTCCCCCGGGGCGTAGTTCCCGTGGGACTTGACGTACATCGCGTGCACAGACCCGCCCTCCTCGTCGCCGTTCATGGGTCCAGTCGCGGGGAACACCAGGTCCTTGACGATGGATGACGTGGGCGCCACGGAACTCGGCTGGCCAAAGCCGGTGACGTTGAACGCGTCGGGGATGTCGTGGCCGCGCACGAAGGATTTACCGAGGGGCTCCCGTCTGGTGGACGCGTAGACGTCCTCGGTGCGCTCCAGCCTCCACTGGTCCAGCTCGTTTCGTGGGTAGGTCGCCATGACGTCCGCGGCGGGTTCGCACAGCTCGGACTTGACGCCGAACGTCATCGTGGGCACGGCATCGTCCGCCATGCCCGGGTGCACCACCCGCCGCCCGGGCTCGTGCAGGGTGCTCCGTCGGTACTTCTTGATCTCGTCCGGGGTGGTGGGCCGTGGTTCGGTCTCGACGCCGCCGAACGCCGCCTTGGCCCCAAAGGGGTCTAGCACGGACACGGTGCCGGCCTGGAGAGAAGGGGAGATCGATGGAGAGGAGATCGTCAGAGGGAGAAAGGGGGCGGGGACCGATCGGTGCAATTCTCAATTCATTCACTCGCGATTCCTTCTCGGGGGACCCAATTGAGGCGGGGGGTTGGGTCACTGCGCGGTGGATGTCGCACTCACCGGCCGGACGTTAGGCATGGTATCGCCCAGGAAGGACGCCGTCGCCGTCATGGATGGATTGGCGGTAGCCTCCATGTTCGATGCGCTGGTTCACACTGACCGGGCGTGCGACCGCGGTGGCGTCACGAACGAACGGTAACTGAACCCGACTCGCGAGGTCAGCGCGGGATCGATCTTCCATTTTTGGCTCGGAGTGAAAAACAAGCTGGTCTCACCCCAATGCGGGTCGGCCGGGCGGCAGAGAAGACCGCGCGGGCGAGCGCGTGTCGCCGGGGATCGGCGGTTTAGGACGTCCCCGCGACCATGTCGGATCTCTTACGTCGTTGGCTGCGCGATGACGTGGGGATAACCCAGCCGGTGGGCAACTTCGAGCAGGTGCGACCCCGTCCCTGACCTGCCCCCCATCCGAGAAGAGCACCGGACTTTCTCTCCGTCGCGCGATAATTCCCCCGACCCCCGACCCTTCCCTGACCCTCCTTTCCCTCCGTCGCCAAACCCCAGGCGTTCGCGTCGGGATATCTGCTCGGCGAGGTGATGGCGCGGTGCAACCTCCAGCCCGACTTCGCCAAGTTCTCGGGAAAGAACACCCCGGACGCGCGGATCAACAACTACACACGCCTCCAGCCCAGCCTGGGCAAGATCGGGGTGCAGCTGGACACGCGCACGGTGACTAGTCTCGTCAGGGAGGAGCGGGGTGCGGCGACCAGGCTGCTCTCGTCGCTGAGGATGAACCTCGACGCCATGGTGCGGGACGTGGAGAAGGCCAAGGTGGGCACCAAGCTCGGTCGCACGGCCATGAGCGCCGGGACCAAGCCCTCGCTGGGAGTGGCCGAGTCGTTCCGCCGCACGGGCAACTTCAACACCGCCAAGCGCGCGTACGACTCGCAAAACTTCCGGAACTTCGAAACAACCTTACGTGTCAACGAGGACAGGCCCAACCTGGTGATGGAGCAGGCGCACGTCGCGCACTTCGCCGAGGAGAAGTATCGGCATCAGGAGCGGGTGGTGTCGGACCACAACGCGAAAAAGGAGGAGATGCTGCGCGAGCTTCAGAGCCGACGGTCCCAGCAGGTGGACCGGTTCAACTCCACGCGCGAGTTTAAAGCCGCGAACACCGCGAATGCCATCGCGTCGCACCAGAGGTACATGAGCGAGCTTCGCGACATGGAGCGCACCGAGGTTGAGATTGAGATGGCGATCGCCGAGAAGGATCGGTTGGCGCGGCTGGACCGGACCCTCACGTCCAAGGCGGACACGATGGACGGCATCGACGAGTTCGAGAAGAACCTGGAGCGCATGAGGGAGGATCCCAAGACGTCGCGGATCAAGGTGCTGGGTAAGAACGTGGTAACGGCGAGCGCGGAGCTCACCGTGGGTAAGATTCAGCCCCTCACCGGCGTCGACCCCGTGAGTCACCTCAACGCGATGCAGAACTCGCTGCCCAACGGGAAGATCATGCAGCACTTCGGCGACAGGTACATGGACAAGGTGCGCGCCAAGGCTGCGGACGAACGGGACGCGCGGAAGGAACGGGAGGCTCGCAGGCACAAGCTCCTCGTCGACCAGCAGCGAACCAGCGCCGCGTTTGAGGCTAAGAAGCGCCAGGATGACCTCCTCAACGCGCTGTCCGCCATGTCCCAGCAGGAAACCAGGGTCGCCGCGCGGCTCAAGGACCTGGAGGTGGAGCGACAAAACATGAGGGACAACAGGACCAAGCGGAACACACTGTACGAGTCCCAGCGCGCGGCGGATTACGAGGCTTCGCTCCGGCGGGAGGCGGTGTTAGCTGCGCAGAGACGCGCGGCGTACAAAGCCGCCAGCCGCGCCGAGGCTGAGGACTTCGCCGACGCGGAGCAGGAGCGCAAGGCTTCGGAGGTTGAGGACACGCGGAAGTTCTGCGAGGACTTGGTGTTGGCCATGTGCGGTTTGGCGGGACGGTGCGCGGACTTCCGGGAGGCGTCTGACTGCGAGAAGGTGCCTCGGAAGGAGTGGCGCGAGTGGACGCACCTCATCGTCGAGGGCCTGCCCTTGCCCTTCGCGCTCCCCGAGGCGGAGGAGGAGGTCAAGGAAGACCCGCCCGAGGTGACCGCCTTCGACAGGGGCACCACTACGGACTACCTCACGGGTGCGGGTGAGTGGGACCCGGAGAAGGATGAATTCTTCGTCGAGCCCGAGCCGGAACCCGAGCCCGAGCTCGACGAGGAGGGCAACCCCGTGGAACCACCCGAGCCCGAACCCGAGCCAGAGCCCGAGCTCGACGCGGACGGAAACCCCATCGTCCCGGTTCCCGACCCGGAATTGTCGGAACTGTACCCCAACGTGCCGCTGGCGTCCGCGGTGTTTGACCTGTCCATGCTCACCCTCCCAGCGCCGGAGATTTCCCCGACGTTGCCAAACCTCGCCGGCTTAAAGGTTCGCCTGGCGGTGGCCGGCATGCCCTTCGCCGGCAAGTCCACCGCGGTGGCGGCCATCGCGGAGGCGCAGAGGCTGGAGATCATACACCCCGACATCCTGGTCAAGGAGGCCATGGCGGAGGCTGCGGCGTGGGACGCGGAGGAGGAGGCTCGAGTCGCCGCGTCGCAGCCGCCGGCGGAGGAGGAGACTTTGGATGCCGAGGATGCGACGGGGGCCAACCCCGTGGGTGCCCCGACCGAGGACGCACCCGCGGAGGATGCACCCGCGGAGGACGCACCCGCGGAGGACGCACCCGCGGAGGCGGCACCCGCGGAGGCGGCGCCCGAGGGGGAGCCCGCCGAGGAGTCCCCGGCGGCGCCCAGGTCGCGCAAGGTTGAGCTCGGATCCGTCGCGCTCGCCGCGGACAAGGCTGGCGAGCCCATCCCGCCCGACGTCATCGCGGCACTCGTCGCCATGGCCGTCGGCGCCCTCGCGCCCCCTCCCCCGCCTCTCCTCACGGTCGTCCCCGAGGGTGACGACCACGAGGCGGCGCTCGAGGCTGCCAAGGAGGCTGACGCGGCGGCTCTCGCCGAGTACACCGCCTCCTTGGATGCGGAGGACGCCAAGCGGGGGTTCATCATCGACGGCTTCCCCAACACTTTCGAGGAGGCGGCGGCGTTGGAGAAGGCTCTCACGGGTTTGGACCCCAGCCGCGAGGGGTTCGTGCGCGGGCGCGTGTCCGTCGTCGCCCCCATGCAGGAGCACGAGGTGGCGGCCAAGGCGGTCCCGACTTTTGTCAGCGGCCTCGACGCCGTCGTCGTGCTCGAACTTCCCACCGAGCCCGACGCGCAGCCCGCGACGAAGCGCGCCATGGGACGGCGGATCGACGCCATGACTGGCAAGATTTACCACCTCGAGTACGATCCACCCCCCGAGGACGAGCCCGGTCTCATCGAGCGGCTCCAGGACCTCGTGCCCCCCGAGGAGGCTCGGGTGCACGAGCGCATGAAGCAGTGGGGAGCCGGCTTGGAGAAACACGAGGACTGGCTCAAGAAGTTCACCGGCCTGCGCGTGGGACTGGACGCCACCGGCAACGTGGAGGAGGTTGCCAACGCTCTCACTGCGGTGGTGGAGCGCGTGCTCGCCGCCAAGGCTTGCGCCGAGGTTGTCAAGGAGGCTGCCGAAGCCGCCGCCGCAGCCGCAGCCAACGCGCAAACCGCCGCCGCAGCCGCCGAGGAGGCAAACGCCGTGGTCGCGGCGTGCGCCAAAGAACTCCTGCTTCTTCGCAAGGCTGAGATTCAGGCCAAGGAGCTCGTGGGCGCCGCGACGGCGGAGGCTGAGGAAGGCGCCGAGCCACCCGCGGAGGCTGAGGAGGATGCCGAGCCCAAGGACCCCGCCGCGCTCGCTCTCCTCGCCGAGAACGCCGCCGAGGCTGTCGCCGCGGAGCTCGTCAAGGCTCAGACCGCCGCGGCCGCCGCGGATAAGTCCCTGGCGCAGGCTGAGAAGGCTGTCAAGGAGGCCAACGCCGCCGTCAAGGCTGCGTCGGATTCCTCGGCGGGCGCTGAGTCCGTCTCGGAGGCGCGGGAGGCTGCCCAGGCTGCGTGCGAGGCTGCCCAGGCCGCCTCCGTCGCCGCGAAGGAGTCCCTCGAGTCGGCCAAGACGGCGGGTGAGGGCGTCAAGGGGCACGTGGAGCGCGCCGAGGCTGCCGCCAAGGCTGCAACCCCCGAGGAGGTCGCCGCGTTGGACCCCGACGCGCCGAAGGAGGGTGAGGAGGGCGCCGAGGGCGAGGAGGCTCCAGCCGAGGAGGGTGACGGTGAGGGTGAGGCGGCTGCCGAGCCCGAGGAAGACAAGCCCGTGCCCATCGTTCCCGTGCCCCTGGCGTTGGCGGATGCAATCTACGAGCAGTGGAGCGGCGCCGAGTCCGCCTACCTCGAGGGTCTGCACCAGTGCTTCGCGTCCATGCGAGAGGAGCGCTCGCTCTCCTTGGCGCACTTTGTGGATGCCAAGAAGACGTTTGCCGAATTTTTGCGCAGGCCGGATGAGAAGATGACCGCCGTTCGCGAGTTTCAGTCCAAGTTCAACGACGTGGACCTAGACCACAGGAGGGACCCGCGCACTAAGGGTGAGCTGCTGGTCAGGGCGGACGAGCTACGGGACGCACTGTGGGACATCTGCGACGCCAAACTCCAGGAGGCTGTGGACGAGCGGCAGAGGACCGTCGACGACACCTACGTCGCGGACCACACCGTCTTGGCGACCGGCCACTACGTCGCCATGGTGCAGCTCGAGCTCGATAAGTTCGCGGAGACGCAATCCGTCCTCGCGGACTACTACACCGCGAGACGAGGCGCGGAGCTCAAGGAGGAAGGGCCCGAGGTGCCGCCGCCGCCGGATGTGCTGGGCGAGGAGAGCCCGCTCCCGGTGCCCGCGGCGGAGGAGTCGCCCAAGTGGCTCAAGGATGCCATCGAGCTCACACCCACGCTCGCGGCGGCCGTGTCCGCCACCATGGAGTACCTCAAGTCGCTCTCACCCACCGAGCCCGACCCCGAGGCTGAGGAGGCACCCGCCGAGCCCGCCGAGGGTGAGGAACCTGCTCCGCCAAAGACGGATGCCGAGCGAGCCGCCGAGACGTCCGCGGCGGATCTCGAAGCGGCCATGGCGATCGAGCGTCACACCCTCAAGTGGCGAATCAAGCGCGTCGTCGAGAACGCCGTGTCACACGCCAAGCACCTCAAGCGCGTCGAGGCCAAGGCGCTGGTCCGCCTGGAGGAATACCTCCGGGGCCGGTACCACCAGGAGTGCAGCGCCGTCGCCGCGCTCACCGAGGAGATCAAGTGCGCCGTCGACGAGGAGCGCCCGCTGACCAACGACCTCATCCTCGACGACGTGGACTTCATCGTCCTCGAGGAGGAGCTCGCCATCCCGGACGATCCACCGCAGCCCCCCGCGCCGCCCGTGGAACCACCAGCGCGTGGCCCAGGCGTCTTCACCGCGTCGCAACTCGCCAACCTGTGCGCCGGTTTATCCAGCGCCAGCGTGACGGGGGTGATGACCGCGGGTGAGTGCGCCCGGGTGTTTGCCCGGTGCGCCGCGGTACTCACCCCGGCGGACCCCGGCGTCCCCCCCGCGTTCTCCATGTGCAACGAAGGGGTCCTGGCGGCGGTCGCGAGGACGTTCGCCTTTGGGGATTCGCTGTACTGCGAGTGGCGAGGGATGATTGTCTCGCTGCTGGTGGACATGTACCCGGAGATCGCGGAGGCGAGCGTGGAGAGGCTGGCGTCCGCCGCCGCGCAGCTCGCCGCGCCCGCGCTCGCGGGCCGTGCCGTGTTCGCCAAGGCTAGGAAGCTGTGGTTCCTGCCCACGCAGGTGGTGGGGCAGGTGGACGTGGCGGGCATCGTCATGAGAGCCCTCGCCGACGCTTTTGCGTTTGAGGATGGCGAGGAAGGAACGGTGGACATCGAGTCACTCATCCTCCACCTGTGCGCGTCCACGGAGAGCAAGGAGGCTGGGGTGAAGAAGGCGATGGAGCTGGCTAAGGTTCTCGCGGTGCTCAAGCTGGTGCCCGAACGGCCGAAGGAGACGCCCGAGGCGGAGGGCGACGGCGAGGACGGGGGTGATCATTCAGAGAAGGAAAACGCCGAGGAGGATCCGGAGGAGGCGACGAAGGTGTCCCCAGAGGCGCCCGAGGAGCCGGAGCCAACGCCCGAGGTGCCCCCGACCCCCGAGGCGGCGGCCGCTAGGTTCGCCGCCATGGGACCCATGTCCGACGCGGCCATCACGCTGCTCACGGTACACGACGTGCAGGGCGGGGACGTGGACGTCCCTGCGCTGCTTCGAGCCGGCGACGAGGGCGGCGCGAGCGCTCTGCTGTCAAATCCGGCGACGGCGAGGTGGTTCAGCCGGTACCTCGTCCGCGACCTACACGCGATGGTCAAGGTGTGATACAGTGATACAGTAGTCTAAAGTTTATGTCATCCAACAACAACAGAGCATCTAATCTACTCGCGCGAGTCCCGCACGGTCGTCGCCGCGTCGATCCTGCGCCGAAGATCATCGTAAAACCAACTCTCGAATTGGCACTGCCCCCGCTCCTTCGCCGGCTCCCTGTGCGTCCACGACTCGGTCATCAGCGTGTCCTTGGTGAACTCGTACAGGTGCGGCACGTGCGGAGGAATCACGACGTGGTCCCCGCCCCTCAGCTTTGTTCTTCTCTCTTTGCCGTCTTTGCTCAATTGTATGAGAAATGCTTCGCCGACGATCAAGGTGTTCACCTGCGCGCACTTGTGGATATCCCCGCTCCTCTTGTGCCCGGCTCTCGTGTACACCAGGTTGACGTACTCCCCGCCCGGATACTCCAGCCTCTCATACGACCCCCTCGCGTCCTCAAACTTGAACCCCTTCTCCTCAAAGACGCGCGTCTCGGGCTGGGGCAGACCCGGTGAAGTCCCGGCTCTCGTGTACACCCTCACGTCCCCGGCCGCGATGGGCGACCAGGATGGGCTTAAACACGTCGACGGATCAGTGACGGACACCGACACTCGACCCAAGATGAAACCGACGGTGAGTACCACCCAGGCGCGTATTTGCGGCATGGTTGCGTCGGTGCGCGCTGACTACTCTGATTGTGTTTGGCAATCTCGGGCAGACCAAATGCTGGCAGACCATGGGGCGCCCGGGTGAGGGCGACGGAGGGCCGCAGGGCTGGTTCGGAGATGTTCGATACGCCGGCGAGCTAAGTAGGCGCATGACGGCCGCGGCACAGGCGCGGTCGCGCGGATGTGCCGAAAGGATACTCGACGGCATAGGCGCGTCCACCTCGGATGTCTCGCCGTCTGAAACAGCGGAGACGCGGCGCGCGCGTCGTGAGTTCGCCGACGGGGGAACCGCGACGGGCACGAGCTCGTTGCGAGATGAGTCCGGATTCGTCTCGTTGATGTGGACGCCGCGCAAACCCGCGGCGACGTTCCTCCGCGCTTCCCCGCTCGACCGCGCGAGGGGTGAGTTCAGCCCGTCCATCTACTCGGCGTCGGGCGAGGAGCAGCATGAGGACACGGGGGATGACCCCACGAACGACGCAAGAAGTTCGGGCACCAACCTGAGCATGTGTGGCGACGACGGCGGGGTCATGATCGACGCCACCGTCAACCGCGGTCGATCCAGGTCCCAGCTCCAGTTCCTCTCCAACCTCGCGGAACAACGGCGGTGGGACGACGCCAGCGTGGGAACTAAGTGGACCCTCCTTCAGTCCGGGAAGATGCTGCGACGCGACACGCCGTGGTGGTGGGGTCGTCGACGTAAAAACACGGCATCCCCGGAGGTTTCAGCCAACGCGCTGGTTCACTGGGACACGTACGGCGACCGGACGGTGGAGCTCGAGGTGAAGAAACAGGCGGCTACTTCTTCAGGCGGGTCGGCTTCGTGCGTCCGCGGCGGATCGCTCGCCAGGATCATGACGGTGTCCCAGGCGTGGTGCGCCAACCTGGCCGGGGACGAGAGGCGCCGGATACGGCCGAGGGTGGAGCTGATGGCGGCCGGGGAGCTCGGACCGCCGGGTGACAAGGATAATCCACCCTCGTACTTTCGATGCAAGTTAACAACCGACGTGACCGCCATGAAACACTGGCTCGCCGCGGAGATACGCGCGGGGGGTGTGATGGCGAATCATTGGTTACTCTCGCACTTTCGCATCTTCACCGACTTTAATACATCGCACGCGATACGGCCACGGATCGTGTTTCGATCGAAAGAGTCGGAGCCGGCGCCGGGGCGACTGGCGTGGCACCTCGCGTATTCGGCGACTAGTTCGACACCGCCCACTCGGCCAGACGCGTTGTTCCACTACAACGACGTGATCGATGTCACCGTGCGGAGCACACGGACGGAGGACATCGACGACGGGAACGAGCGGATGATTGGCGCGAAGATTGAGTCCGGCCAGGGTCCGGACACACACAGGGTATCGGCTCTGAAGGCGAGGATTCGAGCGTCTTTCTCGGCGCCGACGACTTTGTCGGACGATGTCGTGGATAAGAGGTCGGTGGAGTGCGTGGTATCCAGGAGTCACGGGTGGGAGGGGATCGGGTTGGAGTGGAGACGGGAGTGGCGCGCCGGGGAGGGGAACGAAGGCGGCGACCCGCCGACGTTCGCGTCGGTTCGCGTCACCGCGCTGGACCCGAGCGGGCGCGGTCCGGCGGCGTTTTGCGAGATTAACAACGTAGGGACCCTTCGAGACGACCTGGTGTTAGGTAGAGTACAGACTTGTTAGAGACGATAGATATGATGTACACTTGTTAGATAGAGACGGCTACGGCTTCATGGCCGCGAGGGCGGCTTTCGCCCGTTCGCACACCCAGGAATCCGGACCCGTGGTGACCGTTCCAATCTCGATCGCCTCGCGGAACTTCTCCGCCGCCTTCTCGTTGTCTCCCATCCCGTCCCCGGCCACGCCCCCGAGCCTGAGAAGCTCGTTGGCGATCTTGGCGTGCCACCTGGTGCCGTACCCTTCCTCCAGCAACCCAATGAGCTCATCGCCCAAACGCAGCGAAGCCTCAAAGTCGGACTCGAACATCGCCATGTTGCTCGCCATCTGCGTCGCCTTGATCCGCATCGGGACAATCGGACACGGATCGAAGGGTTCGCGCATGCCGAGGGTTAAATGCGAGTCCGGGTCGATCTTCATCTCGCGAAGCAAGCCAGCCGCCTTCGTTGCCTTGGTCCGTTCCTCCGCCACCTCCTCCGCGTGTTCAGCCTCCGCGATGAGACGGGCGGCTAGCTTCACGGTGACGAACGCCCGCTTATCCTTCTCCAACGCGATCTGCGCCCAGGTGAACTCCTGGCACGAGATGAACCGCGCCATCTGGACGTCCTGCTCCGCCTGGGTCATGGACTCGGACAGCGGCGGTCGCATCCCGGACTTTGAGTAAGGGAACGGCGTCGGCTCGGGCGGGTTCACCGGCTCCCCGTACTCATCCGTAGGGCACCGAGGGCAGGCGCACACGAAACCGTACCTGTCGAGTAACTCCGCGCGCCTGTGGTTGGACCAATCAGAGGCGTCCACGTACGCGTGCGTCAGCTCATCCCCCGCGCTCAATGAATCCACCGCGCACCGAAACTCCTGGATCCACGTCGGGTGCGTACCCTCGACGTCCAGTCGGTACGAGCACACGCACGACGGATCGCACGAATGATTCAACAGCGCTCCCAAGGGATACGCCGCCCCGGCCATCGGTGTCGGGTCCCCGCCGCTCCACGTCTGGATGAAGAAATCGTTCATGCGCGACCGAACGATCTCCTTCTTGACCGTCTCGTCCGTCATGGACTGCGGCAAGAGGCCGACGTGACGGGCGCCGGCGGTTTGCTCCGCCTCCCAATCCCCGCAAAAGTCGCGCCAAGGGAACCGCGTCTGCGCCCACCGGGCGACGGTATCGGCCTTGTCCCCGGTGGTCGGCACGAGGTACGGGAGGTCGGAGTCCATGGGCTCGCCGTCCAACTCCGGGTACTCCATGCCGCAGTGGCGGTGAAGCGCGGAGAACTGGATGAACCCGTCCACCTCATCTTCTGCGTTGTCAGCGAAGTAGCGCTTTATGGGTTGGCACTCGGCGGCGTGCCCGCCGGCCATCGCGCCGTCCTTGCACCGCTCGGAGCAGAACCACACCTTGTCGCACCCCGAGCATCGGATTTTCTTCTCAGCCTCGTCGCCCTCCTTCTGCAAGAAGCACCCCGCGCACCTGTCGCCCATCGGGACGGGTAGCCCGTACGGCATGGAGGCCAGGACGAGGTCGCCGCGTTTGAAGTCCTTCGCCGCGACGAGGCATCGCCCGCGCTTCTCGTCGTCCTTCACGTCAACGCCGAAGCGCGCGAGACGGACGCGGGTGCGCTCCAGATGCACCTCGGTGTCGTGCTTCATCGGTGGCGCCTTCATCTCTGATTGAGATCGGATCTTCACATCGATCCGAGAAACTCTTTGGAAACTCGCCAGCTCATGTTGTTCACAGCGAACGGCGGAGAGGCCACGGCCATGGCGGAGCGGCCCGCGTGGTGGCCAGAGGGCGGGTTCGGGGGCGACACGGACCCACCCGCGGAGACCTCGGGCGGGTTGCAGGACTCCCACGGCCACGAGGTGGTCGTGGACCCGCTGGGCGTGCCGACCACCGAGGACCCTCGACCGTTGGAAGGGAGCCTGCTACGATTCCTCGAGGGCGGGTCCGGGAGCGTCGGGGACGACGGCGTCGCGCCAGGGGACGACGGCGGGGATGCGGGTGTGGCGGGTGACGGGGAAGACTCCGACTCCGAGCCTGATACCCCGGGCGCCCTGGAGGAGTTCATGCAGGACCTCGGGTTGCTCGAGGTACGGGACGCGCTCGGGGTGGCGCTCGGTCCATCCCGTGGGGACACATCGGGCGACGCGGACTCCCACGGTGAAGAGCCCGACCCGCCCGCGCCCACGAGCCCGACCTCGCCGAGAACCCGGAACTTAGCCAACGCGCGTGAAGCCGCGCTGAACCTCCCGTCCGAGGCGGCCAAGAAGACAGCCATCCGGCTCAAGTCGGGAGGATGGTGGGAATTTCACAACGCCATGCAACGGATCATGACGCTGCTGCTGAAGGAGATGAAACCGCTCGGTCTGGAGGGCGCGGCGACGTTCGATCCCGTCGCGGGGATCATGCTCTGGCGCGAGCAGCGCAAGGCGGCCGCCGCGCGGAAACGAGCCGTCGCGGAGCTGTACCCGCACGAACAACGCGAACCGTTACCGAACCTGCGACCGCTGCAAATCTCGGGTCGACACGCCGCCGCCGCGTACGGATCACTCGCGGCGATGCTCCAGAACAACAGCATGCAGGACAAGGCACACGGGTTCGTGGGTGCGGTGAGCGCCGCGTTTACGTCCGGGGATGGCGATGCGGTGGAGAGGAAAGCCACGCTCGCCGCGGCTCGAAGCGCGGGCATCGACGCGAATGACATCGTCTCCGCCGACTGGTGCACCCTCGCGTTCTCCCCCGCGTCGTACGTGGCCGTGGACAGGACGTACAATAACGTGGTGGTGGCCGTGAGGGGCACGGTGACGGGCGGTGACCTACTGACGGACGCGTGCTCCACGAGCGTGCCGTTCTTGGGGGGATGGGCGCACGCCGGGATGGTGGCCAGCGCGTGGCAGGTTGTCAAGAAACAGATGGGACCCGCGGCGGCGGCGCTCGCCCAGAACCCGGGGTTCGGTTTAGTGTTCACCGGGCACAGCATGGGCGCGGGGGTGGCGGCGATTCTCACGATGCTGGTTCGTTCCGGGGATGCGGACATAATCGCCGCGGCTGAGAAGGAGATTGAGGAGGTGGTGAAGCGGGGCGACGCGGGAAGTGAAGGAAGGGAGAGCGCCACGAGGGCGATGGCGTCGGCTCGGTGCCACTGCTTCGCCGCGCCGAGCGTGTGCTCCATGGATCTGAGCGTTCGTGCCAAGGAACACACCATCTCGGTCGTCGCGGGGAAGGATGTCATTCCCCGGCTGTGCTACGCGGCTGTGCGCAGGCTGCTGCGGCGGCTTAACCAGGTGGCGCCGTCGCAGCCGATGATGAAGGCGTTCAGCACCTTGCTGGGGGGACGCGACAAGGGATACTCGCCGAGGGCCGCCGCGAGACGACGGAGCATAGAGCGGCGCCCGACGCGTACAGTCGCGGAAGACATCGTCGACCCGTCACCGGCATCGCCCGTGTCCAAGGATCTTCCCGACGAGGGAGCGGGGCCCGAGCCGGAGGGCGGACGCGAATCGGGCGCCAGGCTGGCGCCGCTGCACGATTTTGAGCAGACGCCTGTAACCGCCGCTCGTCCCCCGCCGGTCAAGACGGGGGGACTCGCGCGAACGGTCTCCGACGACTTGACCACCCCCGCGTCCGAGGCTCGGTGCCAAGGGCACTGGGAGGACCTGGAAGGGACGCAAGGGCTGGAGCTTCGGGACCACCGAGCGGTTGACTTTTTGGTGCAGCCCGGGGTCGTGGTGCACCTGCGGCACCTCACCTCCGAGGACGGACCCACCGCGGAGGTTCGGCACCCCACCGCGTTCACCGAGATCCCGATGAGCTCGAGGATGATGCTGGACCACGTGCCGAGCGTGTACCAGGCTGCGATCGACGCCGTCATCGCCAAGGAGGAGGAGGCGGTTCGCGCGAAGGCGTTAAGGGCGGCTGAACGGGAGAGGGAGGTGAGGGAGTTTGGGCCCGGGGGCTACGGGGTATACGCGCGCGCGGCGGCGCGGGTGGAGCGAAGGGCGCGGCTGGCGCGGCGGCGTATGAAACTCGATTTGGAGGGTTCAACGCCCGAACGGAACGAGAGCGCGGGCGGGTCTCCTATGGGCGTCCAGTCTCCCACGAACGTCCCGGTGAAGAAAGCAGCGGGCGGCTCGGACGACAACCCGTTCGTGTCAGGCCTCGCCAGGATGGGCTCGCTGATCACCCGGCCGTTCAGGTCAAACTCGAGCACGAGCTCGCGACGGTCCTCGCCGGGTAGCCGCGGCGGTGTGGACGGCGTCTATTCCGGCCGGAAGAGCCTCGGGTCCGAGTCGGGTTCTGACGACGACGACTTTTTTGTCGGCGCCGCCAACTTGCGGCTCGGGGACGAAGCCGCGCTGTTCGCCCGGACCGAGCCGCCGCCGATGGATGGGACACTACGACCACCCAGTGAGTGCGGTGAGGAGATGGAGTGGGGCCGTATGGACGGGGCCACGCCGCCGAACCCGTTCTTGCGTCGCGTTGGTTCGTTGTTTGGCAAGCTGAAGCGCGATACCAAGGAGATGTTCAGCGGCGGCGGAGAGGTTGAGCCCTCGATGGAGGTGCTGGGAGGCGGCGGGGGTGACCACCCACTGGCGTACCAGGGATACATAGACCAGGCGCTCGGGCGTTAGGGTACATAGGCTTAGGAGATGAATGAAGACATCACATTGAAGTCATCCGAAGCGGCTATAACGCTCAGACTAGTTAATCCGTGCCGGTCACCTCTTGGATTGGCTCCGCCATGTCGATCTCTCCGGAGTCCGCGATGAGCACCTCGTCGCTGGGCGGGGTCCCGTTGAGCTCCTCGATCTTCCTCACGATGTCCAGACCGGCGGTGACCTTGCCGAAGACCACGTGGCGGCCGTCCAGCCAGCTGGTCTTGACGGTGCAGATGAAGAATTGGCTCCCGTTGGTGTCGGGGCCGGCGCTGCGGACGGGTGGAGGGGGAAGGGATTGGAACGGTGAGGCGGGGGAGCGGTGGAGGAAGCGAGGGAGGGGTTCGATGGAAAGTAGGGCGGTGGTGGTTTGGCATCGGTCGCGTGTCGTCTCAGGCCGTTCAACGGTGAATGCGCAGGCGGGGGCGGGGATGAAGCCGCCCCCTGACGCGAGTAACATCTGTTAAATGTGTTGTGTGATCATCGCCCTCCACAGGGCTTTGAAACGATGGCGAGCATCACGGACGATTGCGACCGATACCGAGAATCAGAAACGGGGCGTGGGTACTCACTTGGCCATGGACAGGGTGCCCGGTCCGGCGTGCTTGAGCTTGAAGTTCTCGTCGGCGAACTTCTCGCCGTAGATGGACTTGCCTCCGGTGCCGTCACCGTTGGTGAAGTCGCCACCTTGGATCATGAAGTCCTTGATGACGCGGTGGAACTTCGAGCCCTTGTACCCGAACCCCTTCTCGCCGGTGGCGAGCGCCCGGAAGTTCTCGGCCGTCTTGGGCACGGTCTTGCCGTAGAGGCCGATCTCGATGCGGCCCGCGGGCTCGCCGCCGATGGTGATGTCGAAGTAAACCTTCGACGTGATCTTGGGGCCCTTCTTCTTCTTGGCGTCGGCGACGCCCGCGGCGAGGAAGAGCACGGCGAGGGTGAGGAAAAGGCTTCTGCCGGTGGTGCGGGATGACGCCATGTTGACTGCGGTGGTGACGCGCGCGTGTCTAGGAGGCGCGTGGAGTGTCGTGCCGCGGACGATCACAGAAAAGGACACGTGACTTTGGCCAATCACAAGACGTTGTCAACTATTTTGTTCAATCTCTCGGCAATGGCGCCCGCGCTGCGGCTCTTCTGGCCGACGCCGGGCCCTCGCCACCTCGGCGAGGGCGGCGCGCATGACCCGGGACTCCTCGTGGGATGGTGGCGCGAGTCAGATCGCGCGGGTGGCTCGGTGGACGCGGTCGTCGCGGGAGTCATCCACCGACCCGAGGATCTGGACCCACTCGTGGTGGGCGCGGGGCGATGGGAGAACGCGCGTCGATACCAGGGCCTGGGTCCACCGACGCTGATCGGCCGAGTCACCGACGATGGCGGTGAACGCGTCGACGTTCCGAGTGGGTCCAAATCACGGCTGTGGATCGAGGCATCGCGCGACGACGACGGGCTCCCGAGGATCGACTCCGCGATGCACGGCCGCGTGGAAGTGGCGAGGGGCGCCGGCGACCCGAATGTGCTCGTCGTCCTCCACGATCCCCCGTCGCCGCCCCTGCGACGCATCTCCGTGCGCTCCGTCGCGGGGGGCGCCGATAGGAGCGCGGCGTCGGACGACGAGACCGGGCTCGAGTGGGCGACGAGGGCGATGGAGCTGGGCGGGCGGCTCCATCGTCTCGCATTGAATGGGCAACCGCGCCGGCCGAATGGTGCGTTGGCGCGGCTCTTGGGGCACGCCGCGGACGGCGTAGCGCGTGTACTGGACGCGAGGGTCATCCCCGGCGTGTTGGACCCGGCCCACGCGCACTCGTGGCGGGTGTTCAAGGGCAAAGGCGTGCGGTGGCGGGATTCGTGCGAGGTGTTCGCCGCAGCTCGGGTGGTCCGCAGCCGAGCCAGGTGCTTGGCGCGTCACCGGTGCGTAAAGGTCAAACTTGGGTCCATGGGCGGTGACGAGGCGGCGGTGCGAGGGACGTACGCGGCGATGTGCGGGTCGATCGTCCTCGTCGCGGTGGACGTCGCCCTCGGATGCGTCGGCGCGTCGTTTCTACTCGCAAACGTCGACGCCGTCACCCGCGTGGCGATGGGCGGCTCGTGGAACGAACACGGGGCGAACACGTCGATCGCGCCGCTGTACGGGCACGTGGTCAGCGCCAACGCGGAGTGGCTCATGCACGGGTCACCGCTCGGGGTCAAGCTCCACGTCCCGCTCGCGACGTTCCTGGCGGAGCTGGCGACGACGATGGTTGACTCGCTGAGCGTGGCCATGCGGTACCCGGGGTGCGCTGAGGTCATGCGCGGCGGCGTCGTTCTCGTGGCGTGGAGTGGAGTGGTCGGGGGGATGTCCCTACAGGCGGCACTCGCGGCGGACGTCACCACGTTCCTCACCACGCACCTCGCAGCGCTTCACGTGTACTCGTCGCTCATCGTCACAGCGCAGATCGCCGCGGCTCGAAGGTGAGTTTCTTTTCATTTCCGTATGGGCAATTCGAATGACGTCGTGTTTTGTTTACAGGCTGTACACGCTGATATCGCCGCCACAGAAATCTTTACCCGAGGAGGACCCGCCGACGCACGAGGAGGCGCTCGACGAGGATGACATGTCTCGCGTGATGGAAGGGCGGGTGTTTGGGACGTTGGCACTGGCCCCCGTCGCGCTTTTGCTTCCGACCACCGCGGCTTTTTACCTCTCGTACCTGGCTCTTCACGCTCTGACGGTGTTCGTGCGCGCGGCGATGGTGCTGGTGTCCGCGACGTTGCAGCACCCGCGGTTTGATTTACTGGCGGTGCGTATGTGCCATCCGGGCGCGTTCCCCGGGGGCGTGACGGTGCGGAGCGTCGGTGAACGCGGGCAGAGTTCTAAGCGTGAACACGGGTCTGGTCGGGTGGTGAGGTTGAGCTCGGTGCCCGCGCCGTGGCACGCGCCGCTCGGGCCGTTCGTGGGCGCGGCGGTTGGGTGGACGGGGTCGTTGGTGGGTTCGGTGGCGAGGGCGTGCGGGAGCTTCGGGAGGTTGCCCGTCGCGGTGGTGCCCTTCGAGCCGGCGGCTGTGGCGTACTTCGACTCGTAGCTCGTGGAAAAATATACCTGTTCCCATACAATTCGAGGCAATTCGAGGCTGCGAGGCAACTCCAGAATTTCAAAATAATGTTGGGCTGTTTGAACCTGCGCGATTCGCCGCGCCCCCTCAGAGCGAACCGCAGCGAACATGAATCGTCCAGCGGCGGGCACCAAGCTCCGCTTCTCCGTGGCTCACGCCACAGGCGAGGTGCGATATCCGCGCGTTTATTCCCGCCCCGAACCCCCGCGCGCCTTCATCGCGTCTCCCGCGGAGAGCGACCGAGAAAAAAGTCAACCGTTTGAGCCACGCGCTAACCCACGCCCCCGATGACCGCAGGACCCGGACTATCCCGCGCGTGAGCTCCACTTCCACACCCCTCAGACCCGAGGATGGCAGTGCGCGAGGTTCTCGAAGTTCCCCCAGGAGCTCATCCTGCGTCTGGACCACCCCGCGCGCATCCACCAGATCCAGCTGCTGTCGCACGAGTACAAGATCGCCACGAAGATTGAGCTGTACACGGGCCTGCTCCCGCCGGGCGAGACGTCGATGGACCGCGCCATCATGCGCCGCCTCGGCCACCTGAGCTTCGACCCGAACACCGCGAGCGGGCACCAGGCGCGGGAGCTCAAGTCCGTGCACGTCAACGTCGACGCCGCCATCCTCCGCGTCGTCGTCCACAAGTGTCACGTCAACAAGCTCAACATCTACAACCAGGTGGGCATCGTCGCCATCAACGTCATCGGCGAGGCCATCTCCCCGACCGATCCCGGGTGGGCCGGCGCGGGTGGTAACCTCGCGCCGGGACCACGGCCCGCGAGGGGCGCGGGCATGGCTGACATGGCCATCGACCTCGACGTCGATCCCGTCACCGCCGTGAAGATTCGCGAGATTCACGCGCTCAAAGACGAAGCAGTCGCCCGGGAGGACTACGACGCCGCCAAGAAACTGCGCGACGGCATCAACCGACTCAAGGCTGTCGGCGCCAAGATTGGCCAGCTCGAAGCCAGGAAGAGGGCCGCGGTGGAGGCTGAGGACTACGAAGCCGCCAAGCTCATCAAGCACGAGATCGACAAGCTCCGAGACGCGGGGGGGGTCACCGCGCTGGGCGAATCCGTCGGCGCCGGGTCCGGCATGGCGCGCAGAGGCGAGGACGACGAGGCCATCTTCGCGCACGTCCTCCAGGCGAACAGGGACATCGTGGAGCGTCCCCCGGTCGACCTCATCCAGCCGGGCGGCAGGGCGCCGGGTCCCGACCTCGGCCATCTCGAATCCCCCGCGCCCGCGTCGCCCCCCCGCGGCGGCGCCGTCCGCGAGGAGTACGAACACCCCGTCGCCCCGCCCTCGCCCCCGCCCCCGATCCTCGAACCCGAGTACGAACCCGAGCCCGCGTACGAGCCCGCGTACGAGCCCCCAGCCCGGGAGATGGCGCGCGAGTCGCACGGTTTATCGCCCGCGCAGCTCGCGAAGATCAAGGCCAACGCCGGCCCGGACGACGTACCCCCGCCCGTCTCCCAGGGGTACAACGCGATGGGTAACTACGACGAACGGCCCGCGGTGTCCAAAGCGGCGATGCAGCAGCAGCAGAGCGAGGGGTCCACGCCCCAGCGCTTCCGCGACGTGGATGCCTCGGCGCAGGGGTACAACAACGACGAGGTCCCCGCCGGCGCCACGGGCCGCAGCCGCGTACCCGCCGGCCTGGAGGATGAAGAGTTCCAGCCCGCGAGTGCCAAACCCGCGGGTGTGGCCAAACCCCCTGAGGGGTACGACCCGGACCTCCCCGCGCCCGATCCCATCCCGCCCGCGTTTACCACCGAGGCTGGACCCGTGGTTGACGCGTTTGGCGAGTACGCGGCGATGTGCCTGTACTCCAAGAACTGGATGCACCGCGAGGCTGCGCTGGCGAGGATGGAGGAGCAGGTTCGCACCGGGTCGGTGAACGCGGACACGCGGGAAGTGTTCCGCACGATGTGCAACATGATGACGCGCCTGTTCAAGGATAAGGTTGCCAACGTCTTTGCCAACGCGTGCAAGTTGCTGACGAGCGCCGTGAAGGTTATGGGTAAGGAGCTGGGCGGCCGCGAGGTGCACAGCAGCGTGGCCCAGCTGGTGCCGCAGCTGATTGAGAAGCTCGGCGACGCGCACGCCAAGGTGCGGGACGCGTCCAGGGAGGCTATCATGGAGCTGGCGAGCTCCGACCTCACGCTGGTGTCTGGACCGCTGGTGAAACCGGTGCGGTCCCAGAGCGTGTGGCGCATCGTGCTCGGCCGCCTGTCCATCATGAACGAGCTCATCCCCAAAAACGGCCTCGCCAAGGCTGGCCACGACGGCCTGACCCTCGAGGCTGTCATGGAGTTCACCGCCAAGACGTTCGAGTCCCCCAACGGCGACGTGCGCTCGGCGGCGGTCAAGGTTACCCTGGAGTGCTGCAACATCGCCGGCCGTTTAGTGGAGAAGTTCCTGCCCAAGAACCTCAAGCCCGCCATCCGCGACATCATCGACGAGGGCCTGGGCGTCAAGACCGGCGGCGGCGGACCGGCCCCGAATGTAGGCGGCGGGCGCAAGAGCGCGGCGACGCCCGGTAAGGGCAAGGCGTCGGCCAAGGCGCCGACCACCCCGGGCCCCGCGGCGGGTGGTAACCCCAGCGTCCGGGAGCTCAAGGGTGAGATTGCGCAGCGGGAGAAGGAGCTGGGCAAGCAGCACCCCGACGTGGCCGTGGCGCTCACCGACCTCGCGGCGCTTCACTCCGAGGAGGAGCAATTCGCCGCCGCGCAGCCGCTGTACGAGCGCGCGCTGCGGATCCAGGAGAAAACCTTGGGCGCGGAGCACCAGGACACGGTGCAGACGCTGACGGACCTGGCGATCTGCCACCTGGACCAGGGGCACAACGAGGTGGGCAGGCCGCTGCTGGAGAGGGCGCTGGTGCTGCAGGAGCAGGCGCTCGGGCCCGACCATCCCGACGTCAGCGCCATACGGGACGTGCTCCAGAGCCTCGACGCCGACGACGGGATGTGAGTGAGTCGCCGGGGAGTCGGCGACGGATGCGGGCACATCAGTACATAAGCTATGACGAACAGAGCCGCGGTTCGAGCAGCGCGGCTCGCTCTTAACCAATAAGTATATAAGTATTCTCGAGCGAGCCACACGGGTTGAACGCGCCCGCATCCGCCGAAGACCGGTGGGGAAATTCAGTCAGTAAGTAAGCTCCTTTTGTCAGGTGTCCACAAAACAGGAAGCCGCGATCGGGCATTATCGACGTGCACGCGACCGCATCGATGGGGCGACACGCGGCGGCGATGCGGGCGGTGTGGACGGCCGCCCACCTCGAGGGACGCGCGCTCGGTGTTCTTGAACGCGGATCGACCCGCGCGTTCGGCTCGTCGGCGTCGCGACACGTGGCCGATTCATCATCGTCGTCGTCATCCGGATCATCATCGGACGAGTCCCCGCCGGACGTGCGCTCCTCGTTCCAGTACTGCGTCCAGCGCGTGCGTCAGCACGACTACGAATCGTACCTCTGCACGCTCGCGCTGCCCAAGGAGCGCAGGCTGCCCGCGATGGCCCTCAGGGCGTTCAACGTGGAGACCGCGCAGGCGCTGGGAGCGACGAAGGAGCCCCACCTCGCGCTCATGCGACTGCGATGGTGGAAAGACGCGGTCGCATCCGCCGCGGGACGCCCGGACGCCGTCCCGCCCTCGCACCCCGTCGCCATCGCGCTGCACAGCGCACTGCACGCATCCACGCCGGGGGGCGTCGGCGCGCGGCACAAGCGCTGGCTCGACGCCCTCGTGGATGCGAGAATTAAAGACGCGGAACACGTCGGGCCGCCCCCAGGGATCCCGTTCCTAGAGGCGTACGCCAACTCCACCGCGTCGTCGCTCCTCTTACTCCTGCTAGACACGTGCGGAGTACGGGACTCCGACGCGGACCACGCGGCGGCGCACCTCGGCAAGGCGATCGGCATCGCCAACCTACTCCGAGGGACCCACGCGCACTCTGCGCAGCGAAGGTGTTACCTCCCCGCGGACGTCCAGGCGAGACACGGCGCGTCGACCGAGGACGTGTACCGCGCCAGGCCCACGGAGGAGGTTCGCAACGCGGTGCACGAGGTGGCGTCGGTGGCGAAGGCGCACTTAGACAGCGCCAGGGCGATGGAGCCGCGGCTGGGAAAGGCGGGGGTCGACGGGGGGAAGACGGCGAAAACGGTGTTGCTCCCGGCGGTGGGCGTGGGGAAGTACCTGGAGGCGCTGGAGGCGAAGGACTTCGACGTGTTCCACCCCGAGCTAGTCCGGGGTGTGAACCCGATCGTGACGCAGGGAAGAATCGCGTGGGCGGCGTTCCGGGGTACCTACTGATGTATTCATCGCGCTAGCTAGAGCTACGGAATTTTTAAGCTAAGATGTGGAATTTTTGGCACTCAGAGGGAGAACGCGGTGGTCGCCGCCCTGGCCCTCGCCGCGCGTCTCTCCGCCTCCTCCCTGTACTCCTCGAACCCCCCGGGCGGTACACCCACGTGCTCCAGCATTATACTCGCCGCGGCGTGGCCCAACGCCAGTCCCTCCGCGATCCCATCTCCGGATGCCACGGACGCGGCGAACGCTCCGCAAAACGCGTTGCCGCATCCCGTCTCGTCCACGACCTTTACCGCCACCGTCGGACACTCGTACCCCTCGCGCGTCTCCGTGTCGTACACCATCGCGCCCTCCTCGCCGCGGCGCAGGCACACGTACCGCGCGCCCGCGTCCGCCATGCGTTTAATCAACTCTTTGTGAGACAAGTCGGCGCCGCCGGGAAAGAGTGACCGAGCCTCGCGCTCGTTCGGCGAGAACACGTCGCCCATTCCGCACAGCTCCCTCAGCGCGTCGGGCGTCAGTGGAGTCAACGCGTGCGTGAACGGCTCGATGGACACGAACGGGCACCCGGCGTCCCTCAGGGCGCGGGCGAGGGTGACGTCCGGGCGGGCTGGATTGACGCCGAAATGCACGCAAATCGCCGTCGCCGCGCGTCTCGGCCACAGGGAATGGTCCGGTCGGAGCATGGCGTACAGCGCCGCGCCCATGTCCTCCAGCCTCCACACCTGCGTGCGTCGTCCGTCCAGCTCCGTGATCTGCCACGCGCGCGGCGTGGGCATGTTCGGGTAAGGTAGCAGCCCGGTGGTGTCGATGTCGTGTTGTTCGAGCCATGTCACGCACTCGCGCGGGCAATCTCCGTCGCCCCCGACGCCGGCGACGAGCCCGAGGGTCAGCGGAGGGTCCCGTCGGGCCAACCCGGCGCCGAAGAGCGACTGCGGTCCACCTCCGCCGAGCACCGCCATCTTCGTGGACCCGTCGTGGAAGACCAGGTCATCCACGATGAGGGTGGTGCTGACCACGTCCAGGGGCCGAGAGATCGTGCCGCGCGCCCGTGCCGTCGCGTGAACCGCCGCCCAGCGTCGTGCGCGCCGCATCGTTCCACATCGACGCGATGTGTACCCGAGACGCGGCGGGGCGGTCGTGGCGGACGCCATCTGGCGTCTGGCGTCCCGGACTCCCTCGCGTGCCGGACTGATGACTGACGAGATGGAGAATGATGACTGGCTCGGCCAAACTGTGGTGTCCGACCGGGCTCTTGAGAGTACCCACATAAATTACTCTAGAAATAAGAGTTAGATCATTAGGTCGGCTGCAATTTTTGCCCGACTGAAATCTTCATCCAAGCCCCTTTAGTGCCGCCCGAACACGGCCCCCTCGCCCTCTTTACGTTGCGCCGTCAAGGACAACACCGGATATCATCATGGGGGAATCTTGCCGGTGAGTGCCTGGCCCCTTTGCGTGTCCCGCCGGCGCGTCGCGGCGCCTCCACCGCCGCGGATCCGCCGCGCTGGCCCGCGAAAAATCGGAAACCCTAGCGAGACGCACGGGGCGCCGGCGACGTCGTCGCGCGTCGCCGTCGCGAACCTTCACGACCCCGCTGACCTCTTCATATCTTCCCCCTCCCTCCACAGCCTCTACGTGCGTGGTATCATCCTGGGGTACAAGCGGTGAGTGCATCCTCCGGCCCGAACGACCCGTCTCGAGCGGGCGCATCTCGCGTCTCCTGCCTTTTTCCGTCTAGGGTTGGGGTGGCGGGTGCCCCCGGAAACGCGCGGCGCCGGGCCCGCGCGCGATCCGACGCGTCCATTCGGCGGTCCATGCGATGATCGTCGTTATGGTTAAACGCGTCGACGTCGCGCGGGGACCCGTCCGCGTCTCACCGTCGCGTGGGGACGTTCGGACCCGGCGACGCCGACCTCCGGGGATCACGCCATCTCTTCACTGCCAAATCTCGCGTCGACCCGCGCCGCTCTCGATGAACACGTCGCTGACCCTCCACCTCCCTTCCCTCCCTTCCATCGACAGTGCTCGTACCAACCAGACCAACCACACCTCTCTGATCAAGCTCGAGAACGTGAACGACAAGGCGTCTGCTGACTTTTACCTCGGCAAGAAGCTCTGCTACGTGTACAAGGCGAAGACCAAGAAGAAGGGCACCGTGTTCCGCACCAGCTGGGGCAAGGTGACGCGCGCTCACGGGTCGAGCGGCGTGGTGAGGGCCAAGTTCAAGAAGAACCTCCCCCCCTCCTCCATGGGCGGCAAGATTCGCTGCATGCTCTACCCCTCCAGCATCTAAGCTGTGCAGGTCGGGAACGGGTCGTTGGGGAAAGCGCTCGGCGTTGACAAAGTAGTTGGCAATGACGAACGCGAAACTTAAGTACACACGTCGTCCGTACACACGTCTTCTAGCTAGCTAATCACGCATCCGCGCACGTCTCTGACCACGCCGGGTCTGGGTTCCTCCGGGTTCCTCTGGTGAGTCGCCCTGTGTTCTCTAAGCTGCTCGAGCCATCTGTCTCTCATGCCCCATCCCTCCGGCGCGTCGTGCGTGGGCACCCTGCCCAAGTCCGCCGTGAGCACCCTCCAGTACGTGTAGTCACCGCACCCGCGGTGGCACGCCCACGTGCACGTCCCGAACTCCGTCGGCGTGGCCTGGTACCTCCACATCGGGTGCGGTATCCGCTGCGCCTGGTGGCATCTACTGCACTCGTACGCGAGGTTGAACTGTGAGCCGAGGATGCACGCGTCGCACGAGCGACCGTCCACGAGAGTTTTCTCCTGCTGGCAGAAGTTGCACTTGGCCCTCGGTGCCGGGCTTTTGGTCACAACCCCGTCGACGGAGACGGTGATGCGCTCGCGGCAACGAGGGCACTTCCCCGTCCTCCCTGCCTCCACCGTGTAGTGCGCGCAGATCGACTCGAGGCAGCCGAGGCAAACGCCAAAGGTGGAAGTCTCCCTCTGGCAGCACGGCAGCCTGGCGGCGACGCAGTCGGTATCGTTGAATGCCTCGAGGCAGACCGCGCAGTCGGCGGCTGCCATGGTCGCGAAAGTGCAGCCGCCGTCCTCCTACGGCGCTCCTTAACAATGAGAGACGTGTTGAGCGGAACGAGGAAATATGATATCCAGCCTGACCGCCTCGACGGTGTCTCACTTCGGCCGGCGCCGCGGATTCGTCCGCCATGTCGGCGCTCGCGCGCGTCTCGCTCCCGACCACGTCCGGGAGGACCTCCCCGGCACCAAAACTCCCTCATCGATGCGGCGTCGCGCGCTCCTCCCACGCGCGTCTACCCCGCCGCTCGTCCCGAGTGGTCTCGCTCGCGACGACGCGCGACGAGACACCCGACGGCGACGGCGAGGAAGCGACCCCGAAGCGCCCGACGCTGCGGGAGGCTTCCGAGAAGTTCTCCGAGGACTTCTGGGACGAGGTGGGCAAGAGCCGGGGCGGGGTGCCCATGCTGAGGCGCATGAACGAGCAGCTCGACGTGGAGCGCGACGCCATGATGCGCGGCGACGCCGATCCCTCCCAAGCCTCGTCGACCGCCCCCGCCGCGGACGACGTCCCGTCGCCATCCCCGGGCGCACAGGACGCGACCGCGTCCATCGACCCACATCCGGAGGGGTTCTGGAGGCGGTGCACGATCGGAGGGCTGCTCATCGCCGCGGTCTTCTGGTGGTGGGGGCTGAGCGGGATGCACTGGCCGACGGCGCGGTGGGTAGCTACGCACCCCAACGCGCTCCTCTGGTCCGACGAACTCGGGTGGTCGGTGGCTAAAGAGGTGGCGTTGAGGCTCGGGGCGCCGCTGCTGCGATGTGTCGTGGCGTGGTGCGCGATGAGGAGCCACTGGCGGGTGATGGCGGCGATTGGAGCCGCGGCGTTTGCGTGCCCAGTGGCGGATGTTTAGACTTGAGAGTTCTCAATTGGACGGGACGCGAGAGTTCACTGGGGTGGGACGGCGGGCGTGGACTGGCGCCTCGGACGCTGGAGTTGTGGTTAGATTTACGTGATTAAGATGAGTTAGTCTTGGGCTATCCGTGGGTTTGTGTTCGTCGGGTGGCGCTTTGGTTCCGAGACTCGAATTTTGCGACTCTGAGTTTCAATATTTACAAACAAGCGAAACAATGGATCAAGCTCTATGTATACCCCCCAATTCCCTTATAGTTTACCGGTTACCATGCCCTGGCGCCCACGGAGTAGGGCCCCTGAGGCATCGGCATGGGCTCCTCGCCCGCATGCTCAGCCTCAGCCTTCTCCTCCTTCGCCTTCTCCTCCGGGAGCACCGGCTCCGGCAACGTCTCCACCTCCAGGTCCTTCTCCACCTCCACGGCTACGGGCGCCGGGGAGGGAGGAGGGGGCGAGGGGGGAGGGTTGCAGATCTTGTCGACCGAGTAGGGCGCCGGGGTGCAGGTGTCGGTGGACACGAAGGTTTCGAAGTGGCTCTTGAGCTGGGCGCCGCACACCGCCTGCACCTGGCAGTCGGTGAGGCCGCAGTGCCCGTTATCCGCGCCGCTGTCAAAGCGGTCAAAGAGGTCCATGTCCTTCTCGTAACCCAGGTGGAGCTCCTCCTGGATCACGTGGAAGGACTCAAAGGAGGAGATGGTGGCGGCGAGCGCGAGGTGCTTCTGCTCGACGCCGTCGTTGTAGGCGACAACCTCGTCGCGGTAGTCGGCGAAGGCCATCTCGAACTTGTTGTGCGCGTTGACGAGAACCTCAAACGCGACTTGCTCGCCAGCCTTCTTCTGCTGGCACGTCTCGGCAAAGCACATGAGCTGGGGGGAGGCAATCTCCAGGGACTTGATGAGCTCCTCAAGCGCGTGGATGGAGGGCTCGCAGAGCTGCTGCCACCACACGAGGCGACGGCGGTCGTTGGCGTGGGACAAAGGGCCCTTGGACGCCCTCTGGTAGGAGAGAGACGCGTCGGCGATTGCGCCGTCGATGTCAAACTCGTCGGTGTGGTTCTGGCCGCTGCACAGCTGGATGAGGTCCGCGGTGGTCGCCTCGAGCTTGGCGTAGTGCGCCTGGTAGAGGCCGAGGTTGTGGACCCAGAGGGCGTGGCCGATGGTGCACACCTCGGTGGCGTCGTTGACGGCGTTGACCCAGTCAACGTAGGAAGCCTCGTACTTCATCTGCGCGTAAGCCGCCTTGGCGAAAGGGGCGTCGGCGTCGACGCGGCACGGGGGAGTGCCAACCTCGTGCTTGTTGTACCTGTCCTCAGCCGCCATGGACTGGCGCTGGGTGTGCTCGCAGTTGTTGTGGGTCACCTCGAGGGAGCCGCAGATGTGGTTCACGGTGGGCTCGCACGTGCCGAAGGACTTATCGCCGGTGATGCAGTGGTCGGGGACGGGCATCTCGCAGCTCACGTCGCAGAAGCCCTCCACGGAGGTGCACACCTCGGTGTCGGTGAACGACGCGGGGGGCGCAGCCTCGCAGGTCACCTCGGCGAGTAAGGCCTTGGAGTCGTTGTACGCCGTCACGGCGGGGTACTCGTCGCGGGAGATGTCGAAGAGGAGATCCTCGCGCAACTGTTCGTGATCCGAGGTGTTGTACACGGCGGATGCGTGCGAGTCGTGCGAGACGCAGCGCTGGTACTCGGAGGCGCCGAGCGCGGCGCGGGCGTTGGGAACGCCGTGCTGGGGGCGAACCTTCATGTTCGCCATCATCTCGATGCCCTTGAGCCTGGAGGCGGCGATCTCCTGGAAGTGGGTGTTCTGTTGGGAAAGGGTTCGGGGTGGCGGAGGTCAGCGGGTGAAATTGCAGCTGTTACCAAATGTTTTGGGGCCATCTCGCGCGGGGACCGCGGGGCGCGCCGCTCGCGATTTCGGGCGTATCGCCCGGATCGCGCGCGCGATATCGCGAAAGGGACCCATTCTCGATCCCTCCCTCGCGTCACGCGCCCCACGAGTGAAAACCAGCGCGGTGTTTGGATCGAGAGTGTGCGGGAAGCCGCGTCCCGGAAACGCACCTGGGAGGCGAGGACCTTCTCAATGCCGGTGGGTCCGCCGAGCGCGGCCATGTTGTTGCCGCGGAGGCCGGCCACCGCGAGCATCGCGGCACCGCCGAGGGCCGCGACGACCATCTTGGCGCGGCCGTAGCCGTCACCCTGCTGCCTGGAGGCCTTGGGCGGGGGCGCGGGCGCCGCGCCGTACTCGGTGTCATCCCCGAGGGTGGGGATGAGGACGCGAGAGCGATCGTAGCTCTGCATCGTCGATGTAGCCGAAACGCTGTGCGTGGGTGGCGAAACTAGCTCGGGGGTGTCGCCTGGAACCTGTCCGCGCGATCAAACCCGGGTGATACGTACGTGTCTTCTCGGGCACGTGCGTGTCAAGTTGTGCCATCCGCGGCGTGTTTCGTGCGTTGATATCGGTTTCGGAGCCCGCGGCCCGAGAAACGTCTCAATTTAACTTTTTCGGAACGAATTCCGAGATTTCGTATGGAAAGTTAGTATGAATCAGGGATTATCGAGGCCATTTTCGTTAAAAACGAGGCTGATTTTGGGTTTTGTAACAGAAAATTTAGGTTACGGGCTGCTACTGCCTAGTAGTCAGGACTACTACGCAAAACTTATCTTGAAAAAATCGACGTCGACTTGAAACATTATTTTTTGGCGATGAGCCGGGTGGTACATTTTTTGGATTTGGATCTGGTGACAGTTTATACTGTTTGCCCATACGATTTATGGAAATACGGTTACATCCAAACGGAATCGATGGGTGTTTTTTTTCTCGTGAATCCGAGATGGGCTCGGGAGAATCGGCGAGATCGATCCGATTCAGCCTGTGATGAGTCTAAATAGCCATACAAATTCCTTTTCACGGGGCTGAAAATCTCGTCAAGTTGAAAATCCAAGGCGCGGGTTGATTTTATTGGTTTGCAAACAGGGAGGTAAACGACACACAAATCACGATGGGTGACGAGGGTAAATGCTCATACAAGTTTTACGGGCCGCCCCGCACCTCTCAGTTTTGGTAACACCCGAAAGTGAAACTTTCCCAGTTTCGGCTTCAATTCGACTAAAAGAACTGATCGTCGCCGCGGCACAGCCACTGGATCGCACGCGCAACCAACGCGGACGCTCCGACCAACTTCGCTAGTTGCCTCAGTAACTCGCGTACCCAACGCCGTATCTGCATCAGGTACGCACAGCACGAAGCGCGCACCGCTCCCGCGGTCGTTCGGACCCTCACGCCCCCACCGGGGATGGGTGTTTTGGGCGGCCGGAAAGTGGGGTGTTCCACGGGTGGCCGGCGGCACGGGACGCGCCCGTTCGGGGCGCGCGCGCTTGAATATCGGCGCTACGACGCGACGGGGAGTACTAATCTGATCAATTGGTACTTCCCATCGCGGCGTATCGCGGCTATCACGCGCGCGCGCCCCCACGCGGGCGCGCCTCATCGCCGCGGACCTCCCAGGATCCGGGTTTCAACACCTGTGTACACTGTAGTGGTTACCGAGAAAAAATCCCCGTCCGCCCCAAACTGACCGCGCCCTCCCCCACCCTCCACCCACCCGATCATCTCAGATTCGGCTGTTAAACCGCCCACAGTAAAGCTTCTTTCTTTACTCGAACGCATTCACGATGGGCCGCACCGTCCTTCGTAACGTCGTCCTGGCTGGATGCTTCGCGTCCGCCAACGCCTGGGCCTCCATGATGGCTCCCCCCGCGCAGGTTGGCGTGTCCTCCAAGACTGGCCACATCGGCGCCATGGCTCCCGGCCGCGCGCCCGGCCCCGCCCCCGCCGCCGGCCCCTCCCGTGGCCCCGCCGCCTCCCCCGAGAGGTCCTTCGACCCCTCGCACATGCCCTCCGTGGATGAGCTCTTCCCCCAGCCCGAGGCTACCCCCAAGTACGAACCCACGTACTTCGGCGGCGAGAAGAAGAAGGGCGTGGACGCCTCCGAGCCCTGCATGGACTACGTGTGGGATTCCAACGGCATCATGTCCTACGTGCAGGTTCCCTGCCCCACCCCCAACTACATGGACGAGCCCGAGGGCACCGCGACCCCCATGCTCACCCCCGAGGAGGCGGCCAAGGCTGAGAAGGAGCCCGTAACCACCCCCCCGACCACCGTCGGCGCGCCCCTCACCGGCTGCTACGAGCTCGACTCCGCGCCCCCCCAGGGCTACGTGCACAAGGAGTCCAACCTCGAGTTCAACGTCGACCGCGGCGGTGTCCCCGCCGTCACCTACGAGGTGAACACCGAGCACCTCGCCATCCTCACCTGCGCGGCTCCCCCCGTGAACAAGTTCTCCCAGAGCGAATTCTGCGACGGCGGCGCTTGCGACACCGACTGCCACCTCGCGGTCCCGCCCAAGTGCAACTCCACCGCCTCCTCCTTCGGCGTGTGCGCGCCCACCGTTGACGGCATCTGCGACCTCCTCGACAACTCCGCGACCGCTTGCGACCTCGCGGCCCAGAAGGTCATCGACGCCACCAACTCGTACAACAAGCTCGACGTGGACAACTCCCCGTGCAAGTCCACCATCTTCGACGTGACCAAGGATGCCCACGAGTCCTACCGTCTCGCCTACGATAGCTGGGTGTTCGCGTACAACAACGCGTCCCACGCGTGCAAGGTTGGCGCCGCCATCCGTGACTACAACGGCATGGCTTTCGTCCAGCACCACCAGAACATGGACAACATCCAGAAGGTTTCGGAGATGGTGTGCAACGCCGAGGAGTTTGACTTTGAGGCCGCCGCCGCCGCCGCCCAGCCCAACCGCAAGCTCCTCCAGGTCTCCAACAACCAGACCTGCGCCCAGATCCAGGACCTCATCGAGCAGATCAAGGCGGATACCGACCTCGCCTCCCGCCAGATTCAGTGCTTCGCCTCTGAGTGCGTGAACACCCGCGCGCTTGAAAACTACAAGTTCCAGGAGCTCCTCAACTCTTACGAGATCTACAACAACACTCTCTCCTCCTACAAGGCTGCTGTCGTCGGCTACAACAGCGCTGTGGCGGACAAGTACACCAAGAAGGCTGCGGCTGAGGAGGCGTTTGGCGTGTTCAACCCGGTGAAGGGCTCCGTGTCTGACAAGTTCCACGGCGACCTCGAGACTTACATGACCTTTGCGTCCGGCGCGGCGGCGGGCACCTGCGGTCTCACCGACTGCGAGATGACCGCGGTGTGCTCGTACGAGATGCAGAACAAGTTCTCCGACTACGTCACCAAGTCTGAGCAGGGATGCGTGCGCAACGAGAAGCCCCTTGTTGAGCTGTGCAAGGACCGCCCGGTTGCCGCCCAGAACTAAGTGAAGAGACGATGCTGTATATATCGCGGAGCCCCGTGGGCTGTGGGGGCTCCTGCCTAATTTACCCTGCTTTTCCATTTGATGTTAACCTGTAATGAAGATTACATCACTTATTCTTAAACACACACAACCGTCTCCACGCGCCTACACTCGCCTCAAACATCGCGCCCAGCCTCAACCTCAACCACCGCCGAGCCTCAACCTCGAGACTTGCGCAAAATGAGTCTTTGGGTGGTTCAAGTTTCAGTCGTCTAGCTCGTACTAAAAAATCCTCGGTTTGGGTGTTTCATGAAAAATCGGTTTCACACGAATCGCATGAAATTTACTCAAGAAATGACGGTTTACATTCCTCATATAAATGTCTGGGTCTATTGAACCCTCAACTCGGGAGGCTACGCGAGGAACCACCGCCGCTCACGAAACCTCCCGGAACAATTTTACCGCGGGACCAGTCTCGTGACTACCGCCCAGCCGAGGCGGCGAGCGCGATGGTCCAGTCCTCCGCGATGCGAACGTCCGGTTTGCGCACCGCCACCGCGTTCGCCGGCGCTCCGTCCCGCGTCGACGCCGGCGCCGCGACGACGTCGCGCGCCTCCCCGTTCACCACCGCGCCCCCGTGCCTCGCGGCTCCTAGGATCAACACCCGCTCCACCGAAACATCCGCCCACGCCGCTCCTCTCGATGCCGCGTCCCCGGCGGACGCCGCGCCCGTCCCGCCGGCGCCGCCCTCCACGCCGCCCGCGCGCGCGCTCGCAGCCGTCGGCGCCGAACACCTCAGCTCCTTGTGCTTGGAGAACGTCACCGCCCTTCGAACGTACGAGCCCATCTCGCTGGCGCCGTCGTCCAGATACACCTCGCCCACCGCGTCGCCGTTCGCATCCGGCGCGACGACCAGCGTGAGCGGGTCACCGGCCATCGCCGCCGTGGACCGCCGCGGACGATCGCGCCGGGGCACGACGTACCCGCCCCGGACAAACGTGGGCACATCCGCAATTGACGTCGGATACCTGCGCGAGTTGAAACAAAACACAAGGCCTCAGTCCAATTGCCCATACGAAGATTATGGTAAAACGTAACTCACCTCCAACGCTTGGGACCGACGTGTTTCTCCCCAGTGTCGAAATCGTACCAGACACCCTTCGGCAGACTCACGTCCACGCCGTCGGCACCCTGGTGAAGCACGGGGTGGACCAAAATCGCGGGCCCGAGCATGACGGCGTCTTCCCTGGCCCACACAGACGGATCGTCGGGGAATTCATACCACTGTAAACAAAACACGACGTCAGTATAATTGCCCATACGATGATTAAAAATAAACTTACCAGCGGTCGGAGCACCGGCGATCCTTCTCGACTCGCGGCGTCGAATAGGGTGTAGAGGTACGGCATGAGCTGGTACCTGCGACGGATCGCCTCGCGGATCACGGGGGTGTACTCGTCGCCGAACAGCCACGGCTCGCGTCGCTTGGTCTCCAGATGCGCGTGCCCGCGGAAGAAGGGGTAGTAGATGCCGATCTGGTACCTGTACACAAAACACGCCGTCAGTCCAATTGCCCGTACGAGCGTTGAAATAAACTCACCATCGCGTCATGAGCTCGGCGTCTGGGTTGCCGAAGAAGCCGCCCACGTCAGCTCCCGAGAACGTGAGCCCGGTGAGACCGAGCGTGGTGACCATCGGGATGGACACGCGGAGGTGATCCCAGTCCGCGGCGTTGTCACCGGTCCACACCGGACCCACTCGCTGAGTACCTATACACAAAACACGAATTGCTCAGTCCAATTGCCCGTGTGAGATGATGAAAATTGACGTACCTGCGAAGAACGCTCGGGAGAGCACGAACGGCCGCTCGTCGTTCCGTCTTCGGATGCCCTCCGCGGTCGCCGCGTGATAGTACATGCCGAACGCGTTGTGCACCTCCCTGTGCTCCACCCCCCCGGCGTGTATGAGGTCCTTCTGCATCGTCACCTCCGGGCCGTTGAACACTGTACACAAAACACACGGGACGTCAGCCCTCAAATTGCCCATACGAGAAGAATTAAAATACACTCACCCGATGGCTCGTTCATGTCGTTCCATATGTACAGGTCCTTGGTGCTCCCTACGTACTGGTCCAGTCCGAACTTACCCGCCCACCAGTCCCGCACCACCGGTGAGGTGACGTCAAGGTACATGGAGCTCCCGGGCCAGCACCAGCCGTCGAAGTCCGTCGTTCCGTCCGCTTTTTTGACGTAAAAGTTTTTGCTCTCCGCCTCCTGCGAACACGTAAAAAACACGACGTCAGTGTGATTGCGCATACAACATATAGAAATAAAGATATACGAACCTTGAACACCGGGTACCCTCCGTCCTTCTTGACGTGCGGGTCCACGATGGTGACCATCTTACGCCCGCGCGACGCCACATCCTCGATCATCCGTCGCGGCGTGGGAAACTTGGCGCGGTCCCACGTCATGTACCGTTTCCCGTCGGTGTGTTCGATGTCGAGCCTGTGAACAAAACACGCCGTCATTATAATTGCCCATGTGAAATGAAAATAAAAATAAACTCACCACAGCACGTCGTACGGGATCTCGTGAGCGTCAAACCCGGCGTCAACCTCGGCGACGTCCTTCTCGTCCCTGTAGTTCCACCTGCACTGGTGGTACCCCAGCGCGAACTGCGGGGGCATCGTCGTCGTGCCCGTGAGCGCGGTGTACTGCCGGATCACGGCGGCTGGGGACGGACCTGGCGCGATGAACAGATCCAACGACCCGCTCTCAGCCATCCAATGAGTATTTGTGCTCCCCTTGTCCCCGCTCACGTCTACGTACGTCTCCGTGGGGTTGTGGAAGTAGACGCCGGAGGTGACGGTGTCCACGTCTTTCCCGAACATCCCACCGCCACTCACCTTGGCGTGCGCGAGCATGACCGGTATGGACCCGTAGAGACCGAACGGTGATTCCGCGGTGTACTCGAAGACGTCGAGGTTGTACATTCGGTACGGCTCCGTGACCGCGGCGCCGTTGGCGTACGTCTCCTTGAGCGCCAACGATGTGGCGCGTTCGGGGATGCCGTAGACGTGCTCGGCGTCGGGGAAGGTGACGTCGAAGGCGAGCGCGGTGGGTCCGTTGGGACGCGAGTCCGTGTGCGAGTTGAACGATTCGGACCACGACTCGCCCTCGGTGGCGGGCGATGCCTTCTTGTACTCGAACTGGAAGAGCGATCGGTGGTTGAAGACGACGGTCTCGTGGCCGCGGACGCGGAGCGCGACGCGGAACGGCGCGTGGGTCACGACGACGTCCACGTCGGCGTTCTTCGTGATGAAGACGGTGCGTCCCTTCGCGGTGCGATCGACGTCGGCGAATTCGGACGGTGCGAGGTCGTCGACGAGGACGTCGGGGATGACGTACCGCGGGTGATCCGGCTCGTCCACGCGCAGGCGCACGACGCCCTCGGTGCCGTAGGGCGTGAGCTCGATGCGCAGCGGGGCGGATTCACCGACCGCGGCGAGGTCGGCGCCCCATCCTCCGCCGCCCGCGATGGGCTCCCACCGTCCGGCGATAGAGTAGATCTCGCGCGTGGCGCCCTCGGGTCGATCGCGGTGGCGTTTGCAGAAGGATGACGTGTCGCATTTCTTGAAGTCGTTCTCCTTGAAGCCGTGCACGTCCGGGGCGGTCGCGAGCGCCAAGAGCGCCACGAGCGCCACGATCGCACCCCCGCGCCGCGTGCGCATGGCGGGTGGTGGCGCGTCTTATTTTGGACGATCGATCGGAGAGGACTGCGACGACAGGATGGAGACCTCGGCTTTTCCTAATCAGTTGGCGGGGGCGCGGCGACGGCCATGGACGAGGCGGAAGACGACGTGGTTCCGAGCCCCGCGCGGCGCACACCATGGGGGACCCCCGGCGGCAGGGGCAGGTACCGGAGCCACCACCGTCCGTCGCAAGGAGGGGAAGGGCCGTACATCAGCAGGCAGTTCCTCACGTTCTGCGTCGCCGCGGTCGCGTTCTTCGGCTTGTCGCAGCACATGGCGCGACAGAACAACGGTGCGTTCGAGCGACACTTCCAGGAGCTCGCCAAGGTCAAGGACGACCGGCGTAAGCTCCGGACGCAGGTCGAGGCGCTCAAGGCGGAGAACGAGAGGCTTCGAGGCGAGGCGAAACGTTAGTGTAGAATTAGATTGTGATGAAGTAGTACAGTAACCGAGAGGGCGGCTCATTCGAACCCGTTCACGATGAGGTGCACTATGACGGACGCGAGGTACCCCAGCGCCACCGCGGGCGTCCACTTGAGGTGTGACCTGAACGTGTAGCACCTCGAGTTCACCCCCATCAAACCCACGCCCGCGGCGGATCCCACGCTGAGCAGCGACCCGCCGACTCCAGCCGTCAGCGTTAACAGCAGCCACTGCGTGGTGGTCATCAGCGGGTCCGTCTGCAGCACCGCGTACGTCATCGGGATGTTATCGATGACCGCGGAGAGCGCGCCGAGCACCACGTTGGCGACGTTGGGCCCGAAGTTGCCGTACATGAACGTGGACAACGCGGAGAGGTATCCCATCACGCCCAGACCGCCCACGCACATGATGACGCCGTAGAAGAAGATCAAAGTGTCCCACTCCGTCTGCTCCAGGCGCTTGAAGATGTCCAGCGCGTGGTCTTTACGTCCATCACCTCCGCCGATGCGACCGCCCATGCCTCCGTCTGGCTCAGCCGAGGAGGGCCGTGGGGTGGGTTTCCGCGGCGATTGAACCGCGCCAGCTTCCTCGTCGTCTGGCGTTGATGTATCCTCTGCATCGTTCTTCTTATCAATCGCGCGTCCCCGCCACCACCCGTACACCTTGAGCATACCGAGCCCGGTCATCATCCCGAGCACCGGGGGTAAGTGCGCGTACGAGTGGAAGCACGCCGTCATGAACACGGTGGCGACAAAGAGCAGAATCACCTCGACGGCGCCGGGGAGGAGCGCCACCGCGACTTCGCCCTCGACCCTCGGCGGGACGGCATCCTTGATCCGCCTGTTCATTAAGAACGCGGGGACGAGCCAGTTCACCACCGCGGGCGCCAGTAGACCCGGGAACTCCTCCAGCCGTACCTTCCCTTTCTGCCACACCATGAGCGTGGTCAGATCGCCGAAGGGTGAAAACGCTCCACCCGCGTTTGCGGCGACGACGATGTTGACGCAGCACATGGACACGTACTCGTCGTACCCGTGCCCGAGGTTGCTGATCACCGCGCCCATGAGCACCGCCGTGGTCAGGTTATCCGCTATGGGCGAGAGCCAGAAGGCGATCAACCCGGTGATCCAGAAGCAGCTCCGGTAACTGAACCCGCTCTCCACCAGGAACCACCGCAGCCTGTTGAACACGTTGAGCCTGTGCATGGTGTTGATGAACGTCATGGCGCAGAGTAAAAACAAAAACACCTCGACGAACTCCGTCAGGTTGTGCCTCGCCGCGGTGGTCACGAAGTACAGCGAGTGACCGCCCTCGCGGTACCCCAGCGCCACCAGCACCCAGATGATCCCGGCGGCTAACGTCACCGGTATCGACTTCTTGAACCCGTGCCCGACGCTCTCCTCCATGATCGCGGCGGTGTACCCTCCGATGAACACCAGCAGCGACAGCATCCCTTGCCACGTGCCCGTCATGTTGTGCATCGGCCGTTTGCCGCTCTTGCCGTCCTCGGTGTACACCATGGTGTCCGCGGCGGCTTTCATGGCTTCCACCTTGTCGTCCTCCGCCTTCTTCTCCTCCGCCTTCTTCACCGCGTCCGGGTCGGACTGGTTCACGTTCTTGAGGTGGTCATCGGAGGTGGACGCGTCGTCGGTGGCGGCGAGCGCGTCGGTGGCGGACGCGCCGGGGGACTTTGGCGTCGCCGATCGATCGTCGTCGTCCGTGGGCACCGCGATCGGGGTGACGACGGATCCCGGGCTTCCGATGCCCCCCCCGCCCGCGGCGATGGCGCTCGTGGTGTGGAACATCGCCCCGCCCGCGATGAGCCCGAAGAGGATGAGCGCCACGAACGCGGCCAACGTCCTGTTCGCGTCGATCGCCCTGGCCAGGCGGTGGAACGCCGCCGGGAGCTTCCCCTCCCTCAGGGTGCGCCTGGAGTCAGGACCCAGGCATTCCCGCACCTGTCCGTAGATGTTCTGGAACGCGCGCACCATTCTCTCGCGTCTTCGTAATGATCTCGATTGTGTAGGAGTCGAGGCGGCCGTGTTCATTCAATCACGCGACGGTGACGGACATGACGCGCGACGACGCACAGACTGATAGATCTCGGACGACGTTTGGAGTGGAAAAGTCAGATTTATGTGACGCAGAGGGAAGAGGTGGGGCCATGGAAGACCGGGCGTCGTCGGGCGCGTCCGCGTCGCCGTCCTCAACGATGGATGACACGGCTAGACACGCTCCCGAGCCCCTGACGATGGAGCGGCTCGTCGCGGGCGGTGCGGCCGGGGCGTTGTCGAGGGTCCTGACGGCTCCGATAGATCGCGTGAAAATCTTGTTCCAGGTGAACCGCGACGGGCTCGTCGCGCCCGGCGGATCCGTCACCCCCGTCGCCGCGTTGGGCGCCGCGCGGAGGATCATCGCGCAAGAGGGCGTGACCGCTCTGTGGCGCGGAACCGGCGCGGCGGTCACCCGCATCCTCCCCTACAGCGCGACGACCTTCGCCGTGTACCCAATGTACAACGCCGCCCTCGCGCACGCGTTCGGGACGCCCGAGAGCGGCGACATCGCCACGAGGTTCGCCGCCGGGGCGCTCGCGGGGACCACCGCGACGGTGTTCACGTACCCGCTGGACCTCCTGCACGCCAGGTCCGCCGCGCATCTCACGCCGCATACCGCCGACTTTGGCACCCATCACGGAGTAAACTTCGCCGGCGTCGCCAAGTCCGCGGCGGACCCGTCGAAGGCGTCGAGTAAATCCCCGGCGCCGATGGGGTTCCGGGGATCCGTCCGACACCTCCACGCGGTGTTCGCCAACGGAGGTACCCGTTCGCTCTACGCCGGCATAGGCCCCACGCTCATGGGCATCGTCCCGTACGGCGGCATCTCCTTCGCCACGTTTGAGACGATGAAGACGTTTTACAAGCGACGCGACGACCACGACTGGGACGAGGACGACATGCCTTTAGGGTACAAGCTCGCCGCGGGTGCCGCCGCCGGGTTCGTGGCGCAGACCGCGACGTACCCGTTGCACGTCGTTCGACGGCGCATGCAGGTGCACGGCGCGGGTATCTACGCGGGCGTGTTCGAGGGGCTGAGGGATATACACGCGAAGGAGGGCGTCGTGAACGGGCTGTTCAAGGGCGTGGGTCTGACGTGGCTGAAGGGCCCGATCGCGGCCGCGATCGGGTTCACCGCGAACGACGTGTTCAAGCTGGCGGTGCCGGCCGCGAGGCGCGCGCTTCTAGACGCGGCCGCGAAGCCACCGGAGCCGACTCCGGCGACGTATCTGGAAGCCAAACAGGTGAGTTCATTTCAATTTGTGTATAGGCAATTAGACTGACGGCATGTTTTGTTGACAGGTCAACGCCATCGAGAGCTTGGTGGCGGGGGGACTCGCGGGTGCCGTCGCCAAGACCACGATCGCGCCCGCGGACAGGGTGAAGATCATATACCAGGTCGACCCGTCCCGCCCGTTCACCTTGCGATCCGCGGCGAGGACCGCCGGGGACATCGTCCAAAAAGAGGGCCCGCTCGGTCTGTGGCGGGGCAACGGCGTCATGATGGCGAGGGTGGTACCCTACGCGGGCGTCACCTTCCTGAGCTACCCGCGGTACGAAGCCGCCGCCAAGCGCGCGTGCGAACGACTCTTCGGGGATAAGGCGGGCGAGGGCGGCGGGGAGGAAGGCGGCGGGAAGCGCATCGCGGTGCGGTTCATCGCCGGCTCCGCGGCGGGCGCGACGGCGACGGCGCTCACTTACCCGCTCGATCTCATGCGAGCCAGGTACGCGGCGAGTGGCATGGTGGGATCCCACACGCACGCCGCCAGGCCAAACATGAGCGTGGTGTCCACGATACTGCGCACGGAGGGGATCCGCGGTCTCTACGGCGGTCTCACTCCGACGCTCGTGGGTATCGTCCCGTACGCCGGGATATCTTTCGCGACGTTTGAGACGCTGAAGGGTACGTGGAGGAAACGAGCCGCGGCGACGGCGTCCGCGGCGGGTGAGACGTGGGATCCCGACGCCCCGGGCGCGGCGCAGATGCCGGTGACCACGCGGCTGCTCTTCGGCGGGCTCGCGGGTCTGTTCGCGCAGAGCATGACCTACCCTCTGGACATCGTGCGAAGGCGGATCCAAGTTTTGGGTTCAGCCGGGGGGTACGTGAGCCCCTGGAAGGCGCTGTTGGACATCGCGCGTACGGAGGGTCTGCGCGGGGGTTTGTACAAGGGCGTGACGATGAACTGGGTGAAGGGGCCTTTCAGCGTCGCGGTGAGCTTCTTCGTGAACGATAGCGTCAAGGCGTACTTTCGGGAGCTCCACGCCTGAGTCGGGGCGGTATCTATGATTCTTTCAATTTTAGCCGAGTCATCAACCAAGTTTATTATTAGCCGAAATTTGTGTGTGTTTGCCCATAGGGTCCCACAGACGGACTCAAGTTTCAATCCACTCATTCGTCGCGGGCACGGCACCCTCCCTCGGCTCGCTCGTGGACGGCTCCAGCCGGTCGCGGTCCTCCGGCGACACCCAAAGCTTCCCGATCTCCTCCTCAAACTCTGGCTCGGGCACCGCGTGCGTCTCGAGGATCGTTTGCATTTTGTCCCAGTCCACCGTCTTGTGCTCCACCAACGCATCCGTCACGGCGTCAATCGCCGCCTTTTGCCGCCGCGCGAACCTCCTCGCCGCCCGGTGCTCCATCTCCATCATCTCCCTCGCCTCGATGTCGGACCGGTAGTACCGGTCCACGGTGGTGGACCGGATCAGCATCTCCACCGCTTCGGTTCGTAGGAAATCTTTAACCTCGTACTGGTCAACCGCGGGGACGTAATTGAGCTGGCTTCCCTCAAAGGACATACCCGCGCTCGTGACCATCATCGCGGCGATCTCCCGGGCGCGAGCCGTGTACGGCGCCGCCGCCGCGGTGAGGTTATCGAAGCCGTAGTGCTCCTCCTCGGCGAGCTGGGGCACGAAGCACGAGCGCAGGTGCCGCTGGATGATCGCTCTCGTCATCGCGTTGGGCCTTTCGACTTCGGGGAAATCCTTCAGCGCCACGCACCCGTCCATGTTGGTCTCCCTCGGCGTGATCGTCGCAAAGTTGAGCTTGCAGACGTCCCTGAGCAGAATAGCGGTGGCCACCGCGCATCCCGCGTGCACGCGCGCGATCCGTCGCTCGTTCTCCTCGCCGCGATCGACGGGCAAGATCTTACCCAGTTGCTCAGCCTCCACCGCCTGGTCGAAATTCGCCTGGCTGATGTCGTCGCGGCCCTCGCGAGCGGCGGCGAGGCACGCGGTGTTGACCACGTTGGCGATGATCGCACCCGTGAACCCGTTCATCTCGTACGCCAGGTCCTCCAGGTCCACGTCGTCCGCCAAAGGCTTGTCCCTGACGTGAACCTTGAGAATCTGCAGGCGGCCCTCGCGCGTGGGTGGTTGCACCGTGATCTTTCGATCGAACCGACCGGCGCGAACCAACGCCTTGTCCAGTACGTCGATGCGGTTCGTCGCGGCGATGCACACCACCCCGGAGTCGCTCCCGAACCCGTCGAGCTCCACCAGGAGCTGGTTGAGGGTCTGGTCGCGTTCGTCGTTGCCGGACCCGCCGGCGCCGCGGGGCCGGCCGATGGCGTCGAGCTCGTCGATGAAGATGATGGACGGCGCCTGTTTCTTCGCCTGCGCGAAGAGGTCGCGGACCCGCGCTGCGCCGACGCCCACGAACATCTCGACAAACTCGGACGCGGTGAGGGAGAAGAACGTGGCGCCGGACTCCCCCGCGACGGCCCGAGCCAACAGGGTCTTGCCGCAGCCGGGGGGACCGGTGAGCATCACGCCTTTGGGAACCTTCGCGCCCGACGCCTTGAACTTTTCAGGCTTGCGGAAAAAGTCGACAATCTCCGCGAGCTCAATCTTCGCGTCGCCGATCCCGGCGACGTCGTTGAACTTGACAACCTGCGACTCGTCGCGCATTTTCATCTTGGACCGGAGCTGACCTTGCTTCATCCGGCGGCCAGCCTTCTCAACCTCCTCCTCCGCCTTTTTGTCAATCTCGGACAGATCAACCTCGTCAAACGCCGCCTGCTCAGCCGCGGCGACGGCCTTCTCCTTGCGCTTCTTATCATCCTCCTCCTTGGCGCGCTGCGCAGCCGCCATGGCCTCCTTCACGGCGTCGCCGTCCCCGCCGGCGTCGCGCTTCCCGATGACCTTCATGGATCCGAGCTTCATGAACTTATCCGCCGCGGCGGCGGCGTCGCCGCCGCCGGTGCTCCCACCCCCGGGTCCGCCCCCTTCCTCGGAGATGAAGAACCGCGCCCGCGCCTGGAGCTTCGCCCTGCGAACCTCGAGCTCCTTCTGCGCCTGTTTGTATCCGTCCGGGTCCGTTTCCTTGTCGATGGCGTCGATCTTGGTCTGCAGGAGCTTGAGCGAGATGTCCCCCTCCACCTTCTTCATCGCCTCTTCCCTGCGCTCAATCTCCATCATCTTCTGCCTGTCGTCAAAGTCACCCTTGAACCTGTTCATGCTCCACACGATGAACCACACGATCCCGACGCCGATGAGCGGCACGCCGTAGTTGGTGAAGAGCAGCGCGGACGAGTCCTTGGCTCCCATGTCGATGCCGGTGCCGGTGGCGTCCGCCTCCGTGTCGTCGATGATCTCCTGAATCTCCAAACCCGCTCGGTTGATGAGCTCGCTGGTCTTCCACTCGTCCACGGGCACCTGCACGTACGCCACCCTGTCGTCGTGGTAGACGAGGAGATACCTGTCCAGGCCGTCGCGCTGCCACCAGAGCTCTTTAATCGTCGGCGTCTCCGCGGTGAGGTCCCGGATGAACTGGTTGTACGGGATGGTCTGTCGGTCCACCTGCATCAGCGCGTTGCCGTTGATGCTGTACTTGAGATCGGAGATGGGCCGTGGGTCGTACCCGGCGACGCCGGGCTTGTCCCACGGGTAGGGCGTCCACGGCTTGCGCAGCGGGTGATTCACGGGCAAATACGTCAGAAAGTCACCGATCGTCTCGGGCGCCGCGGATGATTTATTCGTCGCATTGGATCCCTTCTTGCCCATCTTCTCCGTCGTCGTCTTGGATCCCTTCTTGGATGCCGTCGCGCTCTTGTCGCCGGACTTCTTCTTCGTCTCCTTCTTGTCCGCCGTCTTGGCGTCGGAGATCTGCGCCAGGAGGCCGGCTCTCGCGCGCGCGCTGTCGTACCCTCCGGGTAAGCGTGCGCCCGATCCCGTCGTTCGATGACGCCCTTCCGATGCCTCCACCGTGGACGCGGACGACGGCGCGGACGTATCGATTCCCACCGCTTTAGCATCGTCGTCGTGGGACGAGGCGCGGACGACCGCGACGACGACGCGTCCCTTGGCCTTGAAGCCCCGCGTCGGAGCCCGCGATGCGTTGGGACGTCGTCGCTCCAAGCCGCCGGCGAATGGACCCGCGCGGTCGCGCAGCGCGACGGCGGGCGACACCGCGCCGGCGACGGCGACGCGCATCATGTCGTCTCCCTCCTGTGGGGTCCGCTCGAACCCTTCGGCGAGCGCGCTACTCGCTTCCTATGAGCGCCCGACGTGCGCTCCTCTCTGGCCAAATCCTTGGGTAAGTTGAAGCGGAGCAACCCTAGAACCCTGAAGAGAGCTCGGCTCGGACTTTGGATCAGGGTAATTGTCCATAGGCAAAATGGCGGCTCGTGATTGGCTAGTTTTAGATTGGCGAGAGATCCATTTTTTTTCACTCGGCGTTGTTCACGCTGTCCGCGGATCTACCCACACTTCAACCCCGCCGAGCATGATACCGACGGTGACGACGCCCCTCACGGCGGCCTCCACGGCACGCGCCACGCTCGCCGCGCCGATTAACCGTCGCGCGCGCGCCCCTCGCGCCGCGACCAAGATCCTCGCGACCGATTCCAGCGATTCCAGCGAGAACGCGTCGACGTCCCAGCCCTCGTCCGCGATCGGCCGCCGCGCGTCCATCGCCGGCGCCGCCGCGGCGCTCTTCTCCATCACCCGCGGCGCATCCTCCGCCCGCGCGGAGTCCATCGGCGAGTCCCTCCTCGAGCGCAGGCGCGTCGAAGAGGGCGCCAAGCGCGCCGAGCTCGACAAGCTCTACGCCGAGCTCAAGGAGGAAGAGGCGCGCGTCAAGGCGTTCCGCTTCGAGGAGGAGGAGAAGGCCATGACCAACCTCAACGCCATTCGCGTCGAGGAGGAGCAGAAGGCGCGGCAGCAGGTCATCGACGGTAACACCCTCTGCGTCACCCCTTTCGGCATCGACGTCGTCGGCATCACCCAATCCGTCGCGCTCGTCGGCGCGGTTGGCGCGGGACTCACGTCCAACGCGCGCAAGGCTGAGATCGCCGAGCTCAACGAGAAGCTCCGCACGATCAACGTGACGCTCCGCCAGCAGGTGCGCGACGGGCAGGCGGCGTCACGCAGCGGCAGCGGCGGCATCTACCCCGACGGCGGCGGCGTCGGCAAGGGCGCCAGGACGGGCCCCGGAGTTGCCAACAACGTTGTTGACGCCGACGGCGCCGAGGCGGCGGCGCCGCCGATGGACTCGCTCGACTCGGAGGACGAGTTCGGCATGAGCGCGGGCGCGGGTACCAAGGACTTCAACGCCGAGAGCATCAAGGAGCTCAAGGAGGCGCTGCGGGGCGGGCGGCGGCTTCTCACGGAGGGGGACGAGCAATCGTACCGGGAATCCGAGAAGCTCTTCGAGAAGGCTCTCATGCTCTCGCGCATGGTGGGCGACGTGGTGCAGGTGCGCAGGGCGGTGCGCGGCCTGGCGGCGTCCAAGCGCGGCAGGAACGATTTCAAGGGGGCGATCGCGGGCCTGAAGGAGGTGCTGCAAATCTCCGAACAGCTCGGCGATCACGTGGGCGACGCCGACGCGCTCGGCTCCATCGCGGATATGTACACGGAGATGGGCGACCTGGAGAATGCCGGCCGGTACTACGACATGTACCTCGACGCGCTCAACGAGGAACTCTCCATGTAAAAGCAGCTATATGATATCACGTTTATGTGTGTAAAGAAACCAGATAGGTCTATTCACCGCACCGATTCGTCTCAACCGACAATTAGATCTCTTCAAACCGCCGTCAGCGAAGGAAGGACGGTACGTCGGTGGGCGCGACGAGCCCGCTCTCGCACACCACGCTGGTGATGCACTCCGCCGGCGTCACGTCGTACGTCAGGTTCAGCACGCTCAGCCGCTCCACCTTCTCCCAACCCTCGAGTCCCTCCCGGCGCCGCTCCCCGCCCTCGTCGTCGTCGCCGCCGCTCGCGCCGGGCGCCTCCACGCTCATCGATCCTCCTGCCACGTCTCCCCGTACCCCCGACCGCCCGACCCACCGTCCCAAGCTCGGGTTCCGTCCACCGTGCCCGTACGCCGCCGGGTAGCTCGTCGTGGACGCGACCGCGGCGGGGTTCCCGAGCTCGTTGTTAGCAACCGCGTCGAGCTGAACCCGTTCGTGGAACTTGCACGTCTCCGCCGCGACGAGCACGGGGATACCGGCGCCGCGCGCCACCGCCGCGACCGCCGCGGTGCCCACGCGGCTCACCACCGCGCCGTTCGCGAGCACCGCGGCGGCGCCGAGGAGAACCTTCGTGGCGCCGCCTTTAGTGAGGACGTAGCCGAGGCCGGGGAGCGTGACGTAAGTGCAGTCGACGCCGGCGCGAAGCAGCACGCGCAGCGTATCGCGTCCTTCCAGGTTAGGCCTCGAGTCCACGACAGTCACCGCGAACCGCACCCCCTTGGCCTTGGCCTTGAGTAATATCTCGCGGACGTGGTGCGAAGCTCCGTGGGTGACGACGACGTCGCCGTCGCAAATCTCCGACGACCCGTGCTCCGCGATGAACCCACCCGCCGCGACGAGCTTCTCGCGCTCAAAGTACTCCAAGTGCTTCAACGTCCTCGCCCGCGCCTCCTCCTCCGTGGGCACCGCGTCCTCCGCCATGCGCGCGAGGTGCGTCTTGAGCGACTTGACCGCGTTGCCCATGCTCACCGCCATCGGCCGCGCCGCCTGCAGGTGCTGCACCACGCCGTTGACCAGCGAAGTGAGCGCGTGTGCGTACTTGGTGTTCTTCGGCGTCTTGAAATCGGAGATGACCAGCTTGAGCGTGTGAAGCAACGCGACGCATCGCGCGCGGCCGCCGGTGATGGTCCCGTCGGCGTAGTGCGCGGCGAGTCGAGCCACCGCCGGGTGTACACCCCCAGCCGCGGTTGCCAACAAAACGGTTCTAACCTTGGAATCCGCGTTCGCGCCTTCGTCCTCGTCCGCGAACTGCCTGAGGTGCGAGAAGTGGTCCATGATCTTACCCGAGGGGCGTGATTTGGCCTTGGCGGAGGCGGCCGCGGTTGTCTTGCGCTCGTTCTTTTGGAGCTGGCGGGCGCTGGGCACATCGCCCCCCTTCGACTCCGGCGCCGCCGCGTTGTTGGGCCCGGCGGCGTTGGCGTTACTAGTAACGCCCGCGTTCTCCTTGCTCTCGCCAGCCCCAGCCTTGGATCCGATGTCGCCGGTCGCGCCGGTGTCTTCGGCGGCTTTCGCGGCTTTCGCCGCGCGCTGCGCCTCCTGTTGCGCCCTCCGCTCGGCTTTACTCATCTTCGGTTTCTCCTCCTTCGTCTCGCCCGGCGCCTTGTCGCCCATGGACGCGAGGTGCGCGGCTTTACGCGCCTCCTTCGCAGCCTTGGCGGCGGCTTTGGCAGCCTCCTTGTCCTCGGCGGAGGCTGGTGCGGGGGCTGGTGCGGGGGCTGGTGCGGGGGCTGGTGCGGCAGCCGGGGGGGCTGGCG
>Ga0209631_10000154_pt1 | contig 91454 bp, 102 predicted proteins | sample COG_08_FD_184752 | JGI IMG/M metagenome (GOLD analysis project Ga0209631, IMG submission 184752) | Pelagic Microbial community sample from North Sea - COGITO 998_met_08 (SPAdes) (version 2) | ecosystem: Environmental > Aquatic > Marine > Neritic zone/Coastal water | place: Helgoland, sampling...
AAAAACAAAACAAGAAAAAAACATCATGTCAAGAAAAAAAAGAAAAAACAACGACGAAGAAAAAAGAAAAGAAAAACATTTAAGAGAAGAAGAAAATAATTATAATTATAAATATAAATATATATATATGTCTGATGTAGTTGAAATAAATGAATTACAAAATATTCAGGATCCAATAATTTGCAGTTATTGTGAAAAAAATATAAGTAAATATCCAATGAACTTACAAGATGTCGCTTTTAAATTATTATGTGGGTCAAATTGTTATTACCATTTAAAATGTTTTACAGATTTATGCAATGAATCTGACTTTGATTCATTCAATTGTATAAATTGTGGTGCTGGATTAGTAAGAAGTGATTGCCAATATGCTTCTGCATTATTAGATGGTGAGGAGGTATTACTTCATCCAGAGTTGTTTTATGCACATCCTGAACAAGAAGGAGGGTCAAAGAAAATAAAAAAAAGAAAAAACGCACGGAAAAATAAAAGGCGTAAAAACAAAACAAGAAAAAAACACAATAACAAGAAAAAAAAGAAAAATAAAGGTAAATCTAGAAAAAATAAAAAGTTAAAAAAACGCAAACATAAAACAAAGAAGAAAAATAAAAGAAAATAATAACATTATAATTTAGTAATGCCATTGCCGTATCATGCTGGAAAATCAAAATTGGCAAAAACAATATCAAAAATGGTTTATAAAAAAATTGGAAAAAAGGAAAAAGAAAAAAACACGGAAAAAGAAAACACGATTAGCTCACAAAAAAACACGGAAACATAGAAAAATTAAATAAACACAATAGATTGAGCATTAATCTCTCTAGTTATATATATTATGTCTTATCTTGATTCATTTTTAGCAACTCATTGGCCGAGTATTTTAACAGTAGTCATATGTTTTCTAACAATCCTTACTGCATTTAAAATCTTGAATATTGATTTTAATCCAGTTGTAGATAAAAGGATAAATAAAATAATTACTGTTGAGACATTTGATTCTACACCAGATGTAAATGCTATTCATAGTAAATATCACGATCAGCCAGATGTTTTGCATGATTATTGCACAACCTTTAGTAAAAAGGGATGCGCTAGTGCAAAATATTGCGTTTTAACAGAAGACAATAAATGCGTTGGTGGAAAAAAAGGCAAACATGGCGGGCCGACATATTTAGATAATTAATAGTTTTACGGAAAATTGACAGCAAGATAATCTTTGTTAAATATATTAGAACAATGATTATCCCGGTTAAATGTTTTACATGTGGAAAGGTACTTGGAAATAAATATCGATTTTATCAAAGAGAAGTAAGAAAAATGAAAAATGAAAAAAATATGGATGCCTCTTCTATTGTTTATTTGACTGCAGATAACACAGAGAAAACTGCAGAAGGACAAGTAATGGACATTCTTAATTTAACTAGACCCTGTTGTAGGAGACATATGCTTACACATGTAGATATCGAATAAAATCTATAATTAATATATAAATGCATTCTTTAGATATTAATAATCAAAATGGTGGAAGCCAAGTTTTTTCTTCTGCATCTCATCCTGTAGGAAAACCATATGGCAGCGATTTAAGTAATTTACCTTGTGTAAGTGGAAATTGTTCGTCAAACGGAAATTATTATAAATACAACAATAATGTTGGAGATCATCCAGAAAGCACTGTTAATATTTACAAAGGAGGTAAAAAGAAAACAAAAAAAAGAAAAATTAAGAAAAAGTCAAAAACTTACAAAAAGCATCGCGGAAAAAAGCATCATAGAAAAAAACATCATGGAAAAAAGCATCCTGGTAAAAAGCGGCACCGTAAAAAACATCATAAAACGCGCCATGGTAAAAAGCATCGCGCAAGAAAACACAAAAGAAAAACAAAAAAAATGCGCGGGGGAGCGAGGTCTTCTCCATTTCAAGTACTAACAAATGCAGTGAGAGGCATTCAACATAGTGCTTCAAGTGCAGTGAGTACTTTTAATGGAAAGTCTTCGCCTCTATCTCCTTACCCAACTAGAGATCAATATAGTGGTCAAAACTTTAAATTAAAACCTTTTCAACCATCTGACTTAAATGAAATAGTAAAAAACGCAGATAATAGTGCTGCCAAATTGTAAAATGTTTTCTACTTATTTAATATAATGAACATAATGAAACATGTTAGAAAATTATGCAGTCCTGCATATGTTTATTTAGTTATTTCTGTGATTTCTTTAATACTTATGGTTACACAAAATATTGGAAACTCTGGAAAATATTGCATTGGTTCTTATGAATGTCCGGTTGATAATATCGCAGCAGTATTTGTTGGAAAAGCACTTTACATTGCTTTCTGGACATTTGTTTTAAACTCTGTATGTAAAGCAGGATTTACCCAGTTTTCATGGTTTCTTTTGTTTTTCCCATATGTTTTGTTTTTTGTTCTAATTGGTCTTTTTGTTATAATCATGAACCCTTCTAAGCTTAAAACATCATTGAAAAATGAAATGATGGGTGAATTGAATGAATAAATGAATAACATTTTCAATATTATTTAATAAAGAATATTGAAAATAATTGATTGTCTTAGTAATAAGCATAAAAATAAGATGGAACTATATTATAAAATGAGTGATCAGTTAGCACAAGTAATAATAGATAAGTTATTTCAAGATAATCCTAATTTACTAGTTAATCATCATTTGGATTCATTTAATGAGTTTTACAATGATGGAATTAAGAGAATATTTCGAGAAAAAAATCCTATTCAAATTATGAAAGAACAAGACCCCAAAACAAAAGAGTTTGGTCTTAGATGTAATATTTTTATGGCAGGCAAGAATGGAAACAAATTATATTATGGTAAGCCTATAATTTATGACGATGATAGAGAACATTTTATGTATCCAAATGAAGCTCGTCTAAGAAACATGACATATGGTATTACAATTCATATTGATGTTGATGTTGATTTTTATATTAAATCAGACAAAGACGAAGAAGCACCAAAACAGCCAACATACTCCACAACATTGGAAAAAATATTTCTAGGAAGATTCCCTATTATGCTTTTTTCTGATTTATGTATTTTAAAAAATCTAGCTTCTGATGTGAGGTTTGAATTGGGAGAATGTAGAAATGATTATGGGGGATATTTTATTATAGACGGAAAAGAGAAGGTTATTGTTTCGCAAGAAAAGTTTGCAGACAATATGTTGTATGTAAGAGATAAAGTAAATGATATGTATAGTCATTCTGCAGAAATAAGATCTGTTTCTGAAGATGCTTCAAAACCAATAAGAACGCTTTCTATTAGAATGGTTGCTCCTTCACCAACGTGCAATAATAAACATATCGTCGTTAATATCCCAAATGTGAGAAAACCAGTTCCATTATTTATTTTAATGAGGGCATTAGGAGTGGAATCTGATAAATCTATTATTGAGCACTGTCTTTTAGATATGGAAAAATATAGTTCGTATGTTGACTTATTTGCTCCATGTATTTATGACGCAGGTAGTATTTTCACACAACAAGATGCGCTTAAGTATATTGCAGTTTTTACTAAAGGAAAAACTACACCACATGCATTAGAAATATTATCAGATTATTTACTTCCTCATGTTGGTGAGATGAACTTTCATGAAAAAGCGTATTATATTGGTCATATGACGAAAGAAATGATGCGCGTTTATACAAAAGATGTAAAACCAACTGATAGAGATAGTTTTAAATATAAACGTGTTGAATTGCCAGGATCACTTATTTATGATTTATTTAAGGAGTACTATACCATGCAACAAAGAGAGATATCGCAACATTTTGATAAAAAATATACTTACAATAAAGGCTTATATCGAAATAAGTTCACACAATTGATTGAAGCAAATTATAAAGAAGCGTTTGCTAAAAGAATTGTTGAAACCGGATTTAGAAAAGGATTCAAGGGGAATTGGGGTGCAGTTGAACATACCAAACGTCTAGGCGCCGTTCAAGGATTGAATCGTTTAAGCTACAATGCTGCAATATCACACCTTAGAAAAATTAATTTACCATTAGATGCTAGTGCAAAAGTAATAGGACCAAGGCTTTTACATGGGTCACAATGGGGAATAATTGATCCGGTAGATACACCCGATGGTGGAAATGTTGGATTGCATAAACATATGGCAATTTCCGCAGCAATTACTACAAATTGTTCTGGAAAGCCAATGATTCAATGGTTGAAAAAAAATAAATTAAGATTGTTAGAAGAAGGGACTCCCAAGCAAAATGGTAATTTTACAAAAGTGCTTGTAAATGGCGCATGGATTGGTGTAGTTAAAGATCCAAAAACACTAATTTCTAATTTTAAAAAGGCAAGAAGAATATCGATGTTGCCTGTATTTTCATCAATTCGTTGGGATATAGGTAATTCATCAATTTACATTTTTACTGATTCTGGAAGAATGTGTCGTCCTGTATTTTATGTACAAGATAATAAAAAACCCAGCTATGATAAACCTCATATACTTGAAAGAATAAACTCAGGTAATTTTACATGGCAGCAATTAACTACCGGGTTTGCACCTAAGAAAGACACGATGTTTAATCCAAGAAGTTGCAAAATATACAATGAGTTAAGCGAACTTTATGCAGTAGATAATATTGAAGCACTAGAGGGTTCTGAAGCAATTATTGAATATCTTGATACTGCAGAGGCAGAGGGAGCCCTAGTAGCATTTGATGGCGATGATTTAAATAAAAAGCCATATACGCATCTTGAAATACATCCATCATTGATTCTAGGTGTTATGGGTAACCAAATTATTTTTCCAGAAAATAATCAGTTGCCGCGCGATCTTTTCGCATGTGGTCAAATGAGACAGGCGGTTTCATTGTATCATTCTAATTTCCAAACAAGAATTGATAAAATGGGGGTTGTTTTAAATAATGGACAAACTCCGTTAATTAAAAGTAGATATTTAAATAAAATATGCAAAGAACAGCACCCATATGGTGAAAATGTTATTGCAGCTATAATGGTTTATGGAAGTTATAATGTTGAAGATAGTATCCTTTTTAATGAAGGTGCTTTAAAGCGTGGTTTATTTCGCACAACTTATTATAATTCTTATGAAGCGTATGAAGAAAGTTCTAAAATTGGAAATATGCAGGTTGATACAGTATTTACAAATATTGAAAAAGAAGCTACTGTTGTTGGAAAAAAACCTGGGTTTGATTATTCAGAGTTAGATGAAAACGGAATGGTTAAAGAAAACACCCCCCTTACAGAAAAAACTGTATTGATTGGTCGTGTTACAAATGATCCATTAAATCCAAACGTATCAAGAGATGCTTCAGTTGTTCCAAAGAAGGGCCAGCTCGGGTTTGTAGATAAAACATTTGTAACAGAAGGCGAAGAGGGATTTCGATTGGCTAAAGTAAGAGTAAGACATGAACGGATACCAAATATTGGAGACAAGTTTTGTTCTAGATGTGGTCAAAAAGGAACAATTGGATTAGTTATACCCGAAGAAGATATGCCTTTTACATCTGATGGTCTGAAGCCGGATATTATTATTAATCCACACGCCATTCCAAGTAGAATGACCATAGGACAATTAGTTGAAACATTGATGGGAAAAGCATGTACAATGTATGGCGGATATGGTGATTGCACCGCTTTTATGAATAAAGGTCAAAAAGCAACCAATTTTGGAAAATTATTAACAAATGTTGGATTTCATTCGTCTGGTAATCAAATATTATATAATGGTATGACTGGAGAGCAATTGCAATCACAGATATTTATAGGTCCAACATATTATATGAGATTGAAACATATGGTTAAAGATAAAATTAATTATCGCGCAAGAGGACCAAGGACACAATTAACAAGACAAACAGTCCAAGGTAGGGCAAATAATGGAGGTCTAAGAATTGGAGAAATGGAAAGAGATGGGGTTGCCGGTCATGGGGCTTCATATTTTTTAAATGAGTCCCTTATGGTTCGCGGTGATGAATATTTTATGGCGGTTTGTAATAAAACAGGTATGACTGCTATTTATAATGAAAGTCACAATTTGTTTTTGAGTCCATATGCAGATGGACCGATACGATTTATTGGAAATATGGATGATGGTATGAATATTGAAAATATTTCTAAATATGGGAGATCATTTAGCGTAATAAGAATCCCGTATGCATTTAAACTGCTCATGCAAGAACTTCAAACAATGGGTGTTCAAATGAAAATTATTACTGAAGATAATATTGATCAGCTTTCCAGTATGGCATTTTCAGATAATGTTGTTAGATTAGCAGGAAAAGATGCGACGCCAAAAACTATTTTATCTCAAGCACAAAATGCTGCGCGTAAAAGTTCTAAAACTGGTGCTTTTAATACAACACCAGCGAAAATTGGAAATAACGATACACAATCTTTTATTTCTGAAAGTAAGTTTAATTTTGATAGCCCTCAAGCAGCAGATGCTCTATCGCCACTTCCTAGATTAGAAGAAATGAAAAATATTGATCCAAATGAAAAGGGTTGGAGATTTGCAGGATATGACTTTGAAACCGGTGATTTATTTGAATCTTTGATTATAAATAAGGATGGAAATCCATCTCAAGTATGGTATGTAGAGGATCATTTAAGTAATCCTAAAGATTACCCATCTGGATGGAAAGCAGATGAATTAGTAATGCCAAGTGGAAGCATCATTCCAGATGAAGAAGTTATTCGCCGACTTGCAGTAGATAGAGAGCCAAATAATTGGGAGAGAGTAATTTCAGCTATTAAAAAACAGACAGTTACGCCAATATATGAAGAACCTGTAATGTCAGTTGGTGTTGATACGTATATTCCGAAACAGATCATGAGCCCACAGATGATTCAACAAACACCTTCTCCTGAGTTTGGAAACTTTACTCCAGAGTACGCGCTATACAGTAATGATATTGATAAAAGCAAAGTTATGTCTGGAGGACCTCAACCGCCTCCTCCACCGCCGGTTATTATAAATATTAATACAGACTCTAGTAAATATAATAGTAGTGATACACCTCGGGAAGAAGAAAAAGAAAAAGACAATGATGATATAAATCCAACAATTATATCTAGTACAATAACTACAGTAACTGATGACGAACAGCCGCGGGGGATTTTAGATGTTAGCAAAACGCCCGCCGATAAACCCGAGAAACAAGAAGAGGTAAAATCAGAAAATGATGGTTCTTCAGAAAACAAAAAACTAGTCACATTTGGTTAAATTATTAAATGCAAAATTGAAAGAATAATAGTTTAAAAATATCATATTATATACTATACTAATATGGCACAAAGCGGTTTTATTGTAAGTCTTGCAAAAAGCAGAGCAAATATTTTAGATATATTGCAAAAAAGAGGTTTTGACATTTCAAATTATGAGGGGTCCAATGTGAGTGAAGTTCATAGCATGTATCAAAACCAGCAACTAGATATGCTTGTAGAGAATAAGAGTACTGGAAAAAAAGCATATGTCAAATATCATCTAGGAAAAACTCTTAGAAGCAATAATATTTATGATTATATTGAAGATTTATTTACAATTGACGAAATCCTCGAGAAAAAAGATGATTTAATTGTTATTGCTCGAGCTCGCGCCAATGATTCATTGGTTAAATCATTGCGACAAATATGGGCAGATGATGGACATTTTATTACAGTCATAGGGCTAAAACATTTGCAGTTTAATATTCTAGAACACAAGCTAGTACCACCTCATAGGATTTTAACTGTAGATGAGAAAACTGATGTTTTCAAAAAATATGCAATTGACAATCATAGACAGATACCAGATATTTCTAGATTTGAACCAGTTGCACTTGTTTTAGGTATGCGTCCTGGAAATGTATGTGAAGTCACAAGAAATAGCAGAACTGCTATTAATGCAAAACATTATAGAATATGTTCTCCATAATATATAGATTATGGTTAAGCAAAAATCACCTATTCAATATAAAAATGAACTTGCTGATTTAAATGTAAGATATAAAATAGCACTAGACTCTATTACAAATAGTTTTCCTTACTCAAAAGCATATCCAAACAGCAATTCATCAAAAAATGAATATAACAAAGATGAAGAAACATTTAACGAGTTAAGAGCAGATTTATTTTTATTTAGAGATAGTTTGCAGCAAGACATTGATAAAACAGCCGATGGTGTCTCAGGCAAGTTAAAAAAAATTAACGTATTGGAAAAAGATAATGCAAAAATAATGAAAATATTAAACAGTTTAGAAAACAAAAAGTTAGGAGCAGTTGGAATGTTTAATGATTCAAAAGAAATATATAATATGAGATTATCTGAGAATTGGTTATATTTTTTATCAATTCTAGGAGTATCATATTCAATTTATGCTCATTCAAAAACAAATTATTAGATTACATTTTCTAGCATTATTGTATAGAAAATGAAATTACTAAGCTTTTTAAACGATCTAGGAATTATACCAAATAAAGGCAAATCATATGAAAAAAATCCATCGCTGAATCAAGGACAAGAATATATGGACTTTAACAAAATGTATAATAGAGAGATTGCTCCAAAGCTTAATGCTTTTCAAAGCACTGGAATGCAAGGCGTTCAAACTATTGTTGAATCTATGCATGGGGCATCATCTGCGCAAAAAAATAATTCAAAAACACCTCAATCTAGTGGATCTAAGTTAGAAAATGAGTTTAATAAAACTTTAGTGGAATACAATTCAACATATAAACTTTTAATGGAAAGCATTTTAAACAAAAAACGCGCTAATAAAGATATCCAAAAATACTTCGGCAAAACTGTCACTACCGAACAAGGCGATTATTATTATATAAATAATAATGGATATTCACAAAAATATAGCTTAGAAGCATGGGACAAAAAGAATAGTTCTTGTCCGAGTGATCCTGTTAAAATAAAAAGTTCTTTATTAAATAAAATACCAAAGGGAGCAATAATGAATCCGGGACAGCCATGTGATATGGCGGGAAAAAACATTAAAGATGAAACAAATAATAAAAAAGCATGGGTTGATTTAAAAGGTAATAAATACATGTTTAATGACGAAACTTGGAAAAATAAAGGAAAATCCTGTAATATCTCTCCTGTTTCAATTTCACCAGATGAGTTTTCATCAATAAAAATAAAGGGAAATATGACAAATGCAAGTTTTTGTAATGAGTTAGACATAGATGATTCTATATTAAAAAAAATAATGAAATTAAACAAAAGATTAGTTGTATTAGGAGAGAAAATCGCAAAAAATCTTAAAAATGTGATTATTAAAGACATTAATAATGAAAAAACAATTAATATAGAAAAGAAAAAATTAGAAAAACATCTATCAATGTTGAAAAGTGATAATGAAAATATAAATAATTATACTGATAGGCACAATACGGTTATTGGTCAAAATGAAAATGCAAGATTATATGCAAGATCTAATTTTTTACAATTATTAGTATTTTTTATAATGGCAGTTGTTATAACAGTGCTTTCAATAAAAGCATTTTTTATTGGTTCTAGTAGATCTATGGAGATACTAGCAATAATTATGGGAATATTAATGGTATATTTCTTGGCAAATTATATTTCTGAAAAATACATATAAACATTCATTTATTTTAAATAAATATAAATAAATGAATACCATCGTAGAATATCATAAAGGAATTGTTGAAGGAGAAAAAAAAATACAAGCAAATGATTTTTTAAAAGATCTTTCTGCTTTAATGGAAAATGAACAATTTGTTACATTTTTTAAAAAACATATGAGTAGTTGGTTAGATATAAAATGCAGTATCACGTATATGCATTTATATAGAAAGTTTAAGGACAAATATAAAGATTTAAATAATGATGAACTAGATAATAGACTTATTGTTTATCTTCTTTCAAAAATTATGCGAGATAATAAATTAAGACCTTGGTCAATTAATGCAATTGATGAAATGTTGCAAAATAAGAAAGTAGATTTTTTTAAAGAGTTTGAAGCAATAATGATAGCGGACGATGAACCAAAGTTTTTAAAACAATAATATCTGTGTTATAGAAACAATTATCCAATGGTAATATATTATGAGCTCTGAAAAAAATAGCCCTTCTATTATTAAGTTAAAAACTCTCGAATTAGAAATAAATATGTTAATCAAAACATATAAGCAAGTACAAGGTACGAATAATAATAATATTATACATTCTAAATATGATGCTGCCAAAAAAAATATGGAAGAACTCAATACAATTAGTGGGAAGTTAGATGATAAAATGAAAGAAGCACAAAATATGATAAATAAAATCGTTCCAAAAGGTGAAAATTATCAAAAAAAATCAAAAGAAAAAGACATTGAAATTATGAACTTGGCTGACAAATTAAATACAATGTCTGAGAAGTTAGATAAACTGAAACAAAAAAATAATACTATTCAGGGTGATATGGAAACAACAGATTCTGATAGTCGTGCAAATAGATTCCAGTTTTACTTTATTAGTATTGCAACTGTAATCGTTGGGGCAATAACAGCATATTCCATGATGACTGAAGAAACAAATATTATAGAAAATATAATTGCAATGGCGATATTAACTATAGGAATATATTTTTTAGTTAAAAAATACTTTTTATAAATACTTTTTATAAATACATTTTTTTATCGTTTCTAATAATAGATAGAAAAATGTCAAACATGTTTCATGGATTAAATCAAGGTAATAATTTATTGATGTGTAATCAAAATAAAACTGCAAGAACTATGTCAGTTAAAAATAAACAATCAGCATATGATAGTTTTATAAAGCCAGTTTCCAGTTTCTTTTTCAGGGAACAAAATAAAGAAGGTTTTGAAAATACGATAAAACAGCAAGTTGGTGAAAAAAATAAAAAACAACAGAAGCGGTTTGATAAATATCAAAAAAGATTTAATGAAGCATTAAGAGAGTATGGAAGATCTAATGTATCATTGATGGAAGAAACAACAACATTTTTAAATACTTCTAATAAATCTCAGAGTTATTCTGGTAAATTAGTAAAGCTTTCGGGGAGTGGTGCAGTTGGTTATGTTACAGATAAAGGAATGTATAAATATATTCCAAATGACAGTATTTTAAAAGATATTCAGGGTAAATATGGTTGTCCTTCAGAAATTACCACTATATCTAGCTCGTCAAAAAATTATAATAGTCCAGGAAAAATGTTAGGAACAAAACCTAATCTTTTTGTTGGAACACCCATGAAAAAACAATCTTGTGGTATCACTGGCACAAATATCCAGGTTATGGGAGCAACAAATCCGGAAACAAATATGAAGAGCTGGAAAGGATGTATGAAAAGTTTTAAACATAATATGAAACCATTATCAGGAGTTTCAGATAAAGACCCGAATCAAGCAATTGTAAAATGCAAAGTTGCAGCTGCTGATCTTGGGAGAAAATATTTTATGATTAGCAAGAATAGTAATGGTGTATCAGAATGCTATATTAGCGAATATGGTAAAGAATTAAGTGAAATGGGTGGGGAAGTTGCAACTAAATCTATTGGTTCTTATTCTGTAATAGAAGGTAACTATAATAAAGATGGTAGAGATGCGGTTGGAATGTTGAATAATGGCCAATTGGCTTTAGGGAGATTGTCTAGTGGAAGCAGCAATGATTTCGTTGGAGGATCAGGATTTAAAACATGGGACGTTAATGGGATAAAGAATTGCGATCCGAAATATGGTGCTAAAATAATAATAGAGAGCGGATCATATGGAGCAAATTGCAACGGAAAAACGGATCCACTGTCATTATTGAGGTAGTTGTTTAATGTATTTGGAAATAATATATGGTTATTATAGTTAAATGGGTGGATCACAATCATCAAGTAGTCATTCTAGGAAAAGACAAAAACCTAAGCCAGTTATTTATAGAGTAAAAACAAATAATGTAAGAGAAGAAATAGAGAAATCTATAAAAAATAATCAGCTAAAAAAATTATATACTGTTGGAGGCGGACCAGACCCCGCGAAGAATTGTGATAAAGCATTCTCAAGTAGTTATAAATGTTTTCCCAATGGAGAAAGTAGAAGTGTAAATTATCCTGCCGATGCAACAGGTAGAACGTATGAATACAACTGTACCGACGAATATAACCAATGCACTGGATCAAAATTAATTTTAGATGATGACGGCAATCTTGCTTTGAAAGATAATAATGATGAAGTTTTATGGGAAAGTAAAACAAATCGAACTGGCCTTATTCTTGAGAAACATTCAGCAAAAAATAGTAAATATAAAAGAAACTTTATTACTAGTAATGAGTTTTTAAAAGTAGGAGAGTTTATAGGTTCTCCTAGCGGAAATTGTATATTAAAATTGGAAAAAGTAAAAGATAAAAATGGAAAGACTAACCTAGAATTACAAATACAGTATATGATAATTGACTGTGAGAAAAATGGAAAAATGGCAACTAAGAATACATATGGAGAAGATGGTTATGTCGGAAATGTGAATAGTTATGGTGTTTATGAAATGAGTGACGGATATATCAATAACCAAATGGCAAACAAAATATTATATGTAGATGGCAATATGAGGAAAAGGCAGATCCCCAGTAATTTTAAAAAGTTAGGAAATGATTTTTTTGATATAGGAACATATGATAGTGTTGGGAATAATATTAAAACTATTAAGAATATTAGCTATGATAAATGTAAAAATGAATGTACCAGTTTAGAAAACTGTCACGGTGTTGTCTATGATAAATCAAAAGAATTATGTTTTATTAAAAATAAAAACATTTTTCCTAATAGTGCCAGAGTTTTAAATACAACTAAGCAACTGGCTATTCGAAAATATGATGTAGGAATAAATACATCATGTAGTAGCAATGTGAGAAAAGGTTATGGGAATATTATGAATCGTCTTCCGATGGGTGAAAACATGTCAAAGACAACAAAATGTGGATTAGGATTAGCAATTTCTGGTAATAAAAAAATTATTGAGGAAAAAGAGAAAGCTTTATTAAAAGTAATAAATGATATTACTAAAGAATTAAAATCATTGTCAGGCGAAGAAGGTGCAATTGATGATACAATGATAAAACAAGTAAAAAAATTAGAAAAAGACATGAAAAGTTATGAAATTGCATTGAAGAAAATTGATAGCACAACAGAAAGTTACAAAAATGTGGTAGCTATGAATGAAGACTCTGAGTTGAATATGTTAAGTTCAAATACGCAAAATATGCTATGGACCACTCTTGCGGCGATAATTGTTTTGGTAAGCATTAAGGCATCTAGGTAAAAATAAAAATATTTATATATACTTTTAATTTCTAATAAAGTATATATAATGAGCTCTAGTCCGCAATTATCACAAGAAGTAATAAAAGAAAGTAATCAAAGACAAGAAACAACATTGAGAAATATTCAAAATCTTCAAGAAATGGAAAAAAGTCTTTATTCGCAATTGGAAGCTTCCTCAGCAAATGGCGGAGACAATCATGTTCAATTAGTGAAAAAGATAAATGAACTATCTCAAATGAGAGTATCTATGTTTGAGGAACTAGATTCTATGTACAAGGGTGTCCAAGGGAGAGTAATGCAGTCTAGGAATGATTTAGTTGATCAAATGATTGTAACAAATGTAGTAGAAAATGAATTAAACGCCACAAAGAAAAGTTTAAATGCTTTAAAAAATAATGAAAATAGTAAAATGAGAATGGTTGAGATAAATACATATTATAGCAAACAATATAGGGCACAAACAGATGTAATGAAACTGGTTATTTTGACATCCGGGATATTATTTATATTAATTGTTTTATCTAAAAAAGGGTTTGTTCCTTCAAATATCGCGAGCGGATTGATTGCGATAACTTGCGTTGTGGGAGGATTTTTTGTTGTAAGAAAAATATTTGATATTAATTCAAGAAGTAACATGAACTTTGATGAATATGAATGGTCTTGGAATCCCGCGGCAGTAAAGCCTACTGTAATAAAATATGATGAAGCACAGCTTTTAGGAGCGGCTACTAGCTTAAAAGATGACGCACATTCTTTTGCTAAGGATATCGGCATTGGATGTGTTGGAGAAAGTTGCTGCTCAAGCGATATGACATTTGATAAAAAGACAGAGAAATGTGTTGTTGTACATGACCGTCATGCAAGTAAGGAGGGGTTTTCAAACAATATTGAATATATGGAAGATAGAACTCCGATTTCACCTTGGACTGAAAAACAAACAACTGTAATTCCTTTTAATAATTCAAAAGATAATTATGTTCGATTTTAATCTGGGTGTATTATAAGTATAATGTCTCCCTCAAACAATGATTTCAGCAAATTATTAGAAAAAAAGATGAAAGAATTAAAGAACAATCCAAATGCCGCAAAATATAATGATCAATTAAGTGGTATTTTTAAATCAATGAATCTGCCAAGTAATAAAGTCAATGGGATGTTAGCTAATTTACAGTCGATGATGCAATGTGGAACTGAATGTCAGAAAAGGAAAAAAGCAGACCAATTAAAAAGAAAATGGGATAATGCTAAGAAAATAAGACAAGATGCTCCTGGAAATGTAGAAGATGCCGAAAAAAACTATTATCTTTTTACAGAAGGGGATGTTGGCTATAAGGAACATCTTGTTGAAAAATACAAGGTTGTTGCTAATAAAAAGAAAGACGAGTCTTTAAAAAAGCATAATGAGCTAATGAATGAATTAAATGTTTTAATAAAAGACTATGAAGCAGAGAAAGCCGCTGGTGATAAAATAAATGCATTATTTAGAATAAGATTAAATGAAAGCGACGAATTAAAAGATGCAGTTGATAGCGATACTGCAGATGTTAATACAAATGATAGAAAAGTTATATATGAGGAAAAAGAAACAACTTGGTTAAATACCGTTAAAAAAATATTGCATTTTTTATACGTATTCGTAGTATTAATTTATGTTATATGGGGGCCATTTCTAAACAGTGCTGGTTATAAAACAATAAAAGGGTGGTCTTCAATTCTTTTTTTTATAGCATGGCCATTTTCTTTGCATTACATTGTGCTTTTGTTTAAGTATTTAACTAATAACTTTCTATGGTATTTTAACAAAACAACAAAAAATGTCTATAGTTAATAAAAATAAATATATTCGAATTATTTTAGAATATATTTATATTTTGTAATTTTATTTTTACAAATCGTCAATCTCATTACTATCGTCATTATCATAAATAACTACGATGTTGTGCCAACCAGATCTATATCTACCAAATCTTTTATTCATAAAATCATTCACTTCTCTGCCCTTTGGAATGCCTCTACCATAATTTGAAGTGTACCACTCTTTGAATGTTTGAATAAGTTCTGTTTTCTTGACAACACCACCATTCTTGCGTTTGATCTTTTCTTTTACAAACTCTGCGAGATAATCCTGGCCTTCGCGATATTCTTTACTACTAGCAAGAACGGCATCACAATCTGTAACATTTCCCATTGTTTTATATGCTTTCTCTACCAGCATAGACATAAGGATTGGTGCCCACTTATTAAAGTTTTCATTTAGTTTTTTGTTCAGTGTATATTGATATGGAAACTCTTCTTTTGGAAAGTTCAAATCATCTTTATATGGATTTTCCAGAAACTTTGACTTGAAATCACAAACTCTGATTCTACGCCAGGTTCCATCGTCATTGCTTTTAATATCAAATAGGGTATTTGTACATACTACTAGTTTAAATTGGGGGATAAATGTAACAGTATCTTTAAATAACGCTCGACCCTGAATAGGGTCTCCGCCAGTAATCTCTTTCATAATGCCTTCATTAATCCGGTCTCCTTTGCTAGGTTCTTGCATAACAGCATATCTTGTTCCTTTCAACTGGACAATCTCTGATGAAGTGCTACCAATACTATTTCTTTTTTGCGTAATAAGAGTAATTGGGACAGTACCTTTATAATCACCCAACCCTCTAGACATAAGTTCAACCATCATTGATTTTCCATTTCTACCAGAGCCTGTGTAAATATTAAAGGTTTGATTTTCGGTAGTACCAATAAGTACGGATGCCAAGTGGTCCCACATATATCTCCTCAGTTTATCATCTGGGAAAAGTTGTTTCATAAATAATTCAATGTCATCGATTGTATCTCTATGCTTATTTTTGTTTAATTTAATATACTCTATATTAGTACATTTTGAAATATAATCATCTGGCTGTCCTCGTCGATGTGTTTTATTTTTGAAATCTACTACATAATTATTGAAGCAAAGCAAATACGGATTTTGATCTAGTTTGTCTAGAAACTCTTGATTATAAAACAACTCTCTGGCTTCTCGCATAATGTTGTTTTTCCATTGTGTTTTCTTTAAAAGTACTGCAATCTCTGCCATTCTACTAGTTCTTTTTCTAAGATTCTCGTATGGTTCTTCTGTTTGCTCCATCGTATGAACCTTTGCAGTACAATCATGTATGCGTGTGAGATATTCTTGATGCATTTCTCTAGAAATACACATTCTTACAGCATTTCCAGAATCAATCTCAAACCATCTACCATGTCGATATTCATACCAAACGTTGTTTTTGATACTCACGCAAACAAATCTGTCTTTGAAAATATTATACAAAACATTTGCCAAATCAAACTCTGTAGCATCATCTATTGTTTGGTCAATAAAGTAATCAATCGTTTCCACTCTAATTTCTTCATATACCTTTTTTGCATCAATCTTTGCCCAATACATAATAGATCTATTTGACAATCCATCTGGATTTTCAAAATCAAAACCACGCCATTTCTCAAACAAATCTGGCACCAGCTTCCAATCAAACTTTCCATTACTACCTATAAGAGAGTGTCTGCAATTATCTTGACAACTAAACTTAAGCCACGTAAGAAACATCTTAGGATCTGTATTCGCTAGAGCCCATCCTACTCGAATCCAATTATTATAACTACCTGGCCCATAATACTTATTTGGGAGAGCCATAGTAAATTGATGCGCTTCTTTCAATTTGTAATCACATGCTGACAATGAATCAAACATATCCTCTAGTAGCTCATCCAAAACTTCCTCACTGTCAATCAAATCAAACCTCACATATTTTAGATTTCTTCTAATTTTAGGTTTCTTAGCATTATCAGTCTTCTTTCTTCCTGCTCGACCTAAAGAGTTACATGCTGATTGAAACTTATCTGTAAATTGTTCTTTTAGTTTAGCTTCTGGATGATCATCATATCTTGCACATAATTGTGGGAAATATTTTTTTGTATCAAAATGCTCAATGCCATCAGGACACATATCAACTGGTCCATCCCATTCGCCATCTTCCATTGCCTCAATAACATAATGCTTCTTAATCAAATATGCTTCATGTCCTGGCTTTCTGGAACCATATAATTGCCAATTTACAAATCCTTTTGCAACTCCTTCATCCAAAACCTCTTCCCATGAGTTTTCAACTGGCAAATCTTCCCACATTTGCTTAATTTCTTTTAGCATTCCTTCTCTTGCCATAACTTGCAACCCTTTATGAATCTTCAGCCCAAAAATGATATGCACACCGTCTTTCGTTTTTGTATCTAGAATATTCACATTTTTCTTTTCCAGAACAAATATATTAACTTTTGTATTTGGCTCAATCGTAGCAATTTTTGAAACCTCGTCTGCATATGCCATAACAAAATCAATAATATGTTCATGAGTATGCTGCCTCTCAGTAATATTGGTGTTATATCTGAAGTCGATATCAATTAGCAAAGGACCGTTCTCAATCAACTGTTTCTCAGTCATATATTCTTGTCGGCCTTTCTCAAATACCTTCTGATAATAGCTATTCGAGAATGTCTTTTTACTATCAACATCATTTGGCACTGTATATGCACCACCTGATATTTTTAATTTTTTATCTGGGATTCTTGTATGCGTAAAAGCAGTGCCTTTTGCCGCAATACACGATTTTATATAAGTATCAAAACGAGTAGTCTTGGATGTCATTATTCTTGATATAATATTGCTTATTATTTTTATCTCAATTTTTTGTCATATGAGTTAATTGAAAATATAATATAACTAATATTCTTACATGTTAACAGTATAAAAATAAATCAACTATATAAAAATATATGTCATCAGGTAAAAAAAAGATTATCACTAAAGAAACGATTAAAAGATTGGTAGCAGATATTAAAGATATACGGAAAAATCCGCTTACAGATCATGGTATTTATTACAATCATGATTCAGACGATATGTTAAAGGGTTATGCAATGATTATTGGTCCAGAAGATACTCCGTATGAGGGTGGTTATTATTTTTTTAAGTTTAAGTTTCCCTCAAATTACCCACATGCACCACCAAAGGTATCATTTTATACAAATGGGTACAATATTAGAATGCATCCTAATTTATATAAAAATAAAAAGGTTTGTTTATCAATATTAAATACTTGGCATGGTGAATCATGGACAGGATGTCAGACGATTTCTTCAATTCTTTTAACAATTTGCAGCATTTTGACAGAAAATCCATTATTGCACGAACCAGGTGTATCTAAATCACATATTGATGTTGAAAGCTATAATCAAATTATTAATTTTATGAATATTAAAATTGCTACCATTGAAGTATTAGCTAGTACTTCACTAATTAAAAAGGGGTTTAAGGATCTCTTAGACATTGCTAGAGACAACTTCCTTGAAAATTATAATAAAAAACTAGAAATATTTGAAAAAGCAAAACAAAAATATTGTCAATACACAGACTCTTTAGAATATGAACCAACATATATAGTTACCAATTTATATACGATGCAGGTAAAAATAGATTATAATAAGTTAAAGAAGCTTTTAGAAGATGCTCAACTAAATGCAAAAGAAGTTATTAAAGTAAAGTAACAATTAAAGTAAAATTGAATCATGACTTAAAAATAAAAAGATTCCACATATATTATACAATATGCATTTCTGTTCTGTTTGCGAGAATATGTACTATTTACGCATTAGTGATGAAGATTCAAATAAATTGATATATTATTGCCGTCATTGTGGGAATACGGCTGATAATATCACTGACGATGATGTTTGCGTTCTTAAAACACAGGTAAAAAGAAGTGAGGAAAAATATGCACACGTAGTAAATGAATATACAAAAGAAGATCCAACTATTCCCAGAATCAATACTATCAGGTGCCCTAATCAAGAATGTGATAGCAACAAAGAAGGTGGTGAGCGAGAGGTGCTATATATAAGGTATGATGATTCGAATATGAAATATATTTACATGTGTGCGAAATGTGATTGTATCTGGAAAACAAGTGAAAAACATTAAAACATAAAATTGAATATATTAACTTAAATATATTTCTTATTATATAGCAACATGAGCAATACCGAAAGTGAAAATCCAGTCGAACTAGAATTAGATGCTGATTCATCAGTAGAAGATTTTCAAGAAGATATTGATTTCAGCGATGATGATGACGAATCAATTAATGAAGATGGTGAAATCACATTTAAGCCAAAAATAAAAATTGGCGAAACCATTGAAACTGGCGATATTGGACTATTAAATGATAATAGTTCAAGCGATAACGAAGAAGCAGAGACAGACAGCGATAGTGCTGATACAGATAATACTGACAATCAAAAAAATGAAATTATAAATGCACAAGATGTTTTGCCTAATTCTGAAAGTGATAATAGTGATTATGAAAGCGAAGATGATCAAGAAAAGTTTGATAGAGAACAAGTAGATAGCTATGTAGAAAATATGCACCCAGAAGCAAAAATACATAATTATGATGAAGTTCGTGCTCTTTCAGTTGTTGTAAGAAATGATCAGGGAGTTATTGTTGATGCTCTACATAAAACAATTCCGCTTTTGACAAAATATGAACTTGCTAGAGTTTTAGGAATGCGGGCAAAGCAAATTAATATGGGAGCTACACCATTTGTGAAAGTCCCTACTATTATTGTCGATGGATACACGATTGCGTCTATGGAATTGAAACAAAAAAAAATACCATTTATTATTAGAAGGCCTCTACCAAATGGTGGATGTGAATATTGGAAAGTATCTGATCTCGAACTGCCGTAAAATAAAATTAAAAATTATTAATATATTTTTTAATAATAATTTTTATGAAAACAAATAAATAAGCAATCCAATTTTACAATATGGTACTATAAACCATGTTGATGTTTCAATAACACCGTGCATTAAACTCATGCACATAGAGTACATAAACTTGTACAAAATATCTTTATCTTTCAGTTTTATTTCATGCATCAAACAATTATATTCTTTGCAAAATGGATAACCATATACAAATGTAATTATATAGTATTTTATTGAAAACCATATAATTAATGCTTTACATATTTTAAGTGCAATCCTGTGTTCTCTCATGTTTTTTTGATAATAAAAAATGTATATTGTTATAATTATTCTTCAATTTTTTGATTTAACATTTCCATCTATTGCCACATTTAATGCAAGTAACGTATGTTGTCATTGGTTCATCAGCTGATCTAGTTTGAAGCTGATAATAAGAACATTCTTTGGATCCACATTTTCTACACTTATAATTATCAGTATTTGCTTCAAGCTTTGATGTATACCTATTTTCATCACGATCTTTCTTTTTCTGAATTAATAATTTCCACTTCTCTGGTTGCATTTCTTGATGAGTCATTTTACCAATCTCATGTGGTTTAATCTCCTTACTTTTTATTTTTTCAAGCAACTTGGTATTCTTAATATTTAACCATACTGTTCTAAATCTATCAATATAGATTTGAATAAAGTAAGGATTCTCCCATTTTTTTACCACATTTCTTTCACTAGATTTAAGTATTGCATAATTTAAAATACTTTTTTCCAAATTAATTGCATGTGAATCCTTAATCATAAACTTTCTAAGCTGTTTTCTAACATTTTTTCGAAAATTATCGGGATTCTCTATTGATCTCATGATGTATTAATTATAATGTATTTGTTTAGACTTGTTTCAATTTTATTTTTAATCACTATCACTATAATAATAATCTTCCTCTTCTAGTTCCGATCCCATATCACTTAAATATTCTTCATCTGAATAATCCTCCTCTGGAAGCTCTAAAATCTCATTTTCATCCGGCATATCATTATCTGATTCATCTTCAACTACATCTACTATAAAACCATCCTTAAGATAACCGCCAACTTTAGACTTCAATGATTTATCAACATCTTCTAGTTCATCTTCGCTTTCTTCATCAGTATTTTCAGCATCAAGATCATCAAATCCGCCAAACAAATGATCATAAATCTTTTTCCACGTTTCCTTTGACAAATCAATCAAATCACCGTCTTCATCACATGCCACTAGCGCAATAGAGCCAAAATACAAACTACTATCCACTGGAGGAGGTAGCTCATATTTATTTTCCTGACCTGATTTCCCGGCATCCCTCGTCCATAGCTCAACCTTATCAATATCGAAGTTATCAATATTCCAGGTAGTCCTTCTCTCAAACCCTTCCTTTTTCCGAAAATTACACTTTTTATAAATTATTTCCCGCGTAAGATTTTTAACATTTACGTCTTTGATATTACAGTTTTTATCTACAACTACAATCTTAGTCATCTTATTGATGTATCTTATCATAATGGGTTTAAATGGTTTCCCATAAATATATACATCATGAACATGCATACTCTCTACATTAATGGACTTAACCCATCTTCTATTATTATCTCAAATATTGAAAGATATGAAACACATGTCAAAAATAAAACAATTTTTTATTCAGATAAAGGAGTTTTTGAAATTATTAAAGATAAACTGCATAAACTAAACTGCAAAGATGGAAATACAATAATACAAAATCTTACTGTTGATAATTATAATAATCTAAAAATAATTGATACTACGTCTATTCTGACCCCAGAAAAAGTATATTATCAACTCCCATATAGTTATATTGTTAAAAGAATTAAAAAACATACTTATAGACTTCTAGATCATGCAGAAGTAAATATGGTAATTGAAACTGAGAACGATACACCAATTAATGTATATTTTAAAACTAAGTTGCCGATTTCTTGTGAAGAAGTGCAATCTACAATTTCTACGTTTCTATCTAAACTTAACTTTTATCAATAAACTATAGTATGATTGCTTGGACTATTCAATGGACAATTTTATCTTTAGTATTAATTATTTTATTGCATTACTTATATTCATTTTTTATTGAAACCCTTACAGTTCCAAAAGTAAAAGATCTAGTAAATAAGCCAATTGAAAGATATAATGATATTTTATCGGATATTTCAAAAAAATCCCACAGTAATGAGAAAGTCAATTCCGATGACATGCAAGACGAGTTAAGAGATTTTTTATCGAATATTAAGAAAGAGCCTAAGGCAAAAAATATATTGCCTGCAACAAATGCTTTTGAATCTTCTTATACAAATTATTAAATAAGGTTAAAGATACATCGTCATTTAATACACCATGAATCTAAAGACTACTTTGGGAAGATTTCCAGATATTGAACTTTCTTATGACAAATTGTTACATAAGAAAGTTCGGAGTGATTGTTTTCAGCTTTTGCCGAGAGGGAAAAAAGCTTTATTGTGGATTACATATTGTAATGATAAAAATATAGCTTTAGTATTAAATCTTGATCGGAATGGGTCTATTATTAATGCATCATTTTCGATAATGTCGTTTTCAGATGATCTATGTATTGGAGATGGAACAGTGATGCAAGGTGTATTATTTAAAAATAGTAATATGCAATGTTTCGCAATCACTGATATAATTTTATACAAAGGTCAAAAATGTAATAAAGAGAGATTTGACAAAAAGTTTGATATTATTGAACATATTTTTAAAAATGAGATAAATAACATACCATATTCTAGTAATTTTCTTGTGCTAGGACTTCCTATTACAACTAATTATTTTAAGAACGCAATTGATATTGCCAGAACATTACCATATCCTATATACGGTATAAGAAGTATTTCTTATAAAAATAGTAGGAGCAGGGGATACACGATGTTTAAAGAAAAGCAAGAACTTAGTGTTACAATGATTGTTAAAGCAATGATAACTAATGATATGTATAATTTATATGCAAGTGATTCTAAAAAGACAGTTGGTGTTGCAGCAGTTACTGATTATAAATCAAGTGTTATGATGAACAAGATATTTAGGTATATTAAAGAAAATGAAAACTTAGATCTTTTAGAAGAAAGCGACGATGATGAAGAGTTTGAAGATGTGCGAGAAGATAAATACGTTAATTTAGATAAATCTATCCGAATGATTTGCGTTTGGGTGAAAAAGTTTAGGAAATGGAAACCCATCTCAATCGCAAAGAAAACTGATAAAGTAGCTTCTATATTTCAAATACAGGCAATTGAAAGAAAAAATATTCGATAAATACATATGCATAACGTAGAAAACTATGATACCAATGGAATTGTAGGTGAGAATAGTGCTGGTCCATTAACAACTGATACAAAAGCAAATTATGATTTTTCTCCAAATCTATTTAATTCAAATACTATTTCTAAACAAAATGGTGGCTCTAATAATAAAATAACATCATATTACAAAATGAATGGAGGTTCTAATAGTTTTGAGAGCGCTTTACACGCAGTAAATGATTATCCTTTAGCACCAAACGGTGGGGCACGTCTTTCTTATAATACACATAGTTCAAGTGTTGTTCCAAGTGCTAGACCTAATCATAAACACACAGGTGGAAAAAAAAGAACTCTTAAAAAACACAAGTCTAGAAAACATAAAAAACACAAGTCTAGAAAACATAAGTCTAGAAAACATAAGTCTAGAAAACACAAGTCTAGAAAACATAAGTCTAGAAAACATAAGTCTAGAAAACATAAGTCTAGAAAACATAAGTCTAGAAAACATAAAAAGCACAAGTCTAGAAAACATAAAAAGCACAAGTCTAGAAAACATAAAAAGCACAAGTCTAGAAAACATAAAAAGCACAGAAAGAAATCGCAACGTTACCGTATGCGAGGAGGTTCAGGAGATTTAAATAAACTTTCCGACCTTCCAACAATGGGTGTTTCATTTGCTCCAACAGCACCCATTAGTCCCTCCGATAGTGCATTGGCACCTGGAAACTTTAAAGGCTATGCTAGATCATAAAAAATAAATAAAAAATATTATAAATTATACTTTTTATTTAATACTTACCATGCATCTTCTCGCTTCAAGAGAATCTTTCTTTTTTCTGCCACGTTTCTTTTTAATTATATCATTCCATTTCCCTTTCATATAATTTATATTATCTGATTCAATAATTTTATAATTATTTTTTTGATAAAACTTCAATCGTTTCTTCCATTGCCTTTGAAAAACATCATGTGTATCTACAAAATCTACAACTAATGGTCTCTCATGTTTCACCCTAAGGATCCTACCAACCGCCTGCGTAATATCTGTTCGTGGCGTAACCAACATAAGAGTTGTTAAAGTTTTTATATCTAAGCCTTCTGCAGCCATTGCATACGTTGCCACCACGATCTCTTTTAACTCTGACAATTTCAAATCTTTTTCTTTCATCCCGCCAACATAATATCCTACAGTAGCAATATTTCTATGTTCTACAGCATCATGAATATATTTTAATATACTTTTATTTTGCCCTAATACCATTATCTGTTGATCTTTCTTCTCAGAAAGTTCTTTTTTGATTACTTTCAAAATAAACTCGGTTCGATTATTAAAATTGCAGAGCTTTGTTATCATAGTGCTATATTGAGGATTTCCCCTATAATCATAGACAGTTTCTTTAAAATCATCATCATTAGAGTCATAATCTATTTTTTTTACTAAAACCCCATCTTCGCTTTTTCTTTTAACCGAACAAACTATATCTCCTAAAAACATTTTGAAAACATGTGACAATCCATCTTTTCTTTTCATTGTTGCACTCAACCCTAAAGTGTATTTAGTTATAATTTTTGTTAGAGATCTACTAAAAACCTCTGATGATATATGATGACATTCATCAACGATTGTTAAACCAAAACTACTAAACATATCTTCGGGATATTCTTTCATCGACAATGACTGTAGCATACCAATAACAATATCTTTGTCGTCAATATCAATAATTTGCCCCTGTATTTTTCCTACTCGAGCAGATGGAACAAACTCTCTTATGCGTTCAATCCACTGATTCAACAGAAAGCTTTTATGAACAATAACTAGCGTTTTTTGTTTTAAGATAGATGCTATATACAATCCCATTGCAGTATTATGGGTTACCTGAAAATCGCCTAGCAAATAACGATGATTTCCATCTAATGCGAACCCATAATAATTATCAATCCCCAATTTTGTAATTGAGATATCAACCTCCAAACATTTATAATTATAGGTAAAATCATGCATTGGTACTTTTTTCAAAGGTATATATCTTATATTTTCACCATAAATATAAATAGTTTTATTATAATTTGTAATAACTCCCAATCCAATGGATCTGCAAATAAACACGATATCATTCATAATTTGGATGTTATTAGTATCAATGTAATAGCCATGCAAATATTTACAACCAATTGTATCAATAATTCCTGCGATTAAAGCCAATTGTATTTGTCGTTCATTATATTTATAATCTTTTGAAAATCCACCAGCATCATTGTATTTATCAGACACATACTTACCATATTCATAAGGGTCTGTTATCACAGATTTTCTTTTGAAACTTAGTGGAACTCTATAACCACAATAATCATCTTTAATAAAATCTGGTAGCCTTAAATATTTCTTTAAACATATATCAATAATATCGCCCTTATTATTATATTTACTGGTTTTTTTTGCCTTCAAAGACAATATATGACTTTCATTTACTGTGTAGCTATCACCATTTTCCGGAACAATTTTATATAACCTTTCCCTTCCTCTTGCAAGCGACAAAACATTTCTAGGAGTATTATCGTCCCCCATAAGTTTATCACCAACAACAATATCCTGAACTAATTTTATCGTACCATCAAACATCATAATTTTAGTATCTTTTCCATGACATTTTCCATAACCACATGGAATGTCTAAAAGACCTCCTCCTCCCCAAGAGTTTTTGGTTGATTTAATATAAGATTTCACAATAGGTTTCTGATAATCTCTAAGTTGTCCATTAAAAGGAATATCAATCTTATCTCCATCTTTTATTTTGTTTTTATCTGGATCACCAAAATGTTCAACGCCAAAATACTTTGGTATATAAAACTTACTATTTCCTTCTCTATAAACAGGAAATGCTTTTGGCTGAATAGGAGATTTAGGTATATATGGTTTAACCGATAACTTATTTCTGATAAACATTTGATCTTCTAAAGTTAAGCATTCTTTATAGATAGTATAGCCCTTAGATCCTAAATATGTGGATACATCTTCAGACATTATCTATTTATTTATAGTGCCTTTTTTTTAGATATATTTTTTCAATTTTGCTCTAATAAATTATCTACTTGTATCTTATAATGAAGTTGGTAAAAAATCTATTGAAAGCGGAACATAGGCATTCTAGATTATTAGAATTACTTTTAGCTATATATATAATTGTCGATGTTGATACACCAAGACAGCTCGCTAGAATGGTAGACACCACTGTTGGACAAATTATAATTTATTTACTAATCGCCACAATGTTTTATTCAGCAGGTCCAATTGCAGGCGTTCTTTCAATATGTGCCGCGTATTTGTTAATTGATAGATCTAGTAAAAAAACAGGATCTTACTACACTAATGCCGAAAGTGCAGAGGAAATTAAAATGGACATTCTCAAAAATTACAATGGCTTCCCAAAAACATTAGAAGAAGATATTGTTAATTCAATGGCTCCTTTAGTAAAACACGGATCTATTGGACCATCTGATTATAAACCGGTTCTAGGAAAACTGCATTCTGCATCAGCAATCAATGCATAATCTAAATGAAATCATATAACTAATAAATAATTTTATTATATGATTTACAAAGCTTTTGTGCAAATACTGTAAGCCAATCGGGCTAAAATATATTCCACAAATGAAATACTAGATACTGTAACACCACCAACTAAAGATTGCATCATATTTTTCTTTGATGAAAAAAGATGCATCAATGATCCAATAACTACAACAACAAACTGCACAAATGACACTACCATAATCGCATAATAAATTGTGCAATATTCCTTGCCTAAGGGAGAAAAGATACTATTCAAATAAGACATTATAAATTATACAAAGAAAACAATGTTTTGAAAGTATATTTTATAAATCAAGTTTTTGAAGAGTATTTTTTGATTTTACTAATTGAGGTTTGAAAACACTGTTTTTTTAGAAAATTTATCTACACAAAGTAAGTAAAACACATTTTTAAGATTTATTTCATGTAGGGGCCTTATGTAGGGGTAAAAACGGTCGAAAAATCTCTCGTGCATTGTGAATATTATAATAAAATCTAAATGGTAACTAATGGTAACTAATGGTAACTATTTAGGCAATTTAGGGCAGAAAAAGGCAGAGAATTATTATTGTAAATGTTGTGACTATACAACGTCTTACGAAAGTAAAATGAAAAGACACTTTAAGACGAAAAAGCACAATGATAACCATATGGTAACTAATGGTAACTATTTGGGCAGAAAAGGCAGAAAAGGCAGGGAAAATGCTAATAATAAATGGGAATGTGGATGCGGAAAATCTTACAAATACAAGAGCGGTTTATCAAGACATAAAACAATATGTACCTTCATAGAAGAAGATACTGAAGGTGCTCGTTGCTTATTAATTAAAAAAGAAAATAATGGTGTAGTTTGTAAAGATGAGATAATTATGAAACTTCTTGAGCAAAATGCGGAATTAATGAAAAAACTAGAGAATACTACTACCATAAATGGTAATAACAATAACATGAATATGAATAGCAATAATACTAATTTCAACATTCAATTATATTTAAATGAAAATTGTAAAAATGCGACAAGTATTCAAGATTTTGCAAGACAATTAAAAATAACTATGAGGGATGTTTCTCTCTTAAAAGACAATGAGCCTAAGGCAATAACAAATATAATAACAAAAAACTTGAAAGACTATACTACTTCAGAAAGACCATTTCATCATCACAAAGAAAAATGGTATATTAAAGATGATAAACAAGGATGGGATAATAAGGGAGACAATAAAGGAGAGAAAATAATAAAAAATGTCAAAAATCAGCTATCAAAAACAGCTTCAATTGTATTTATTAAAAATAACCCAAACTTTTTAAAAGATGATAAACAAGGAACGGCTTATGCTGAAACAATGGTTGTTGCAATGAAAGATGTTAATAAAAAAGATTCGAAAAAAGTTTTAAAATCATTGAAGGATGAATGTAGTGTGTAAATTAATATTAACATGAAATTAATATTAATTATTATTTTTTGTTAAACAATATATTGGGTTAAGTCTCGATTTTTTAAATAATGGGTGCATTTGTTTATAAAAAATGTCTCTGCTTGCCCTGATAACTTTATTTTTATTTTTATCTTCTTCTAGCCAGATTAACATTTTTGCTATTTTATCCATTTTTTTTCTTACAACATCAAAGTCTTTTGTGTTCTTTCTAATGTAATTTAATATTTGCGTATATTCGTGTATTTCTTCTACTAATCGCGGACATAATTCTTCTGTAATAGCCGATCTTAATTTAATATTTTCAGTATCATAATGCCATTTACCTTTATTGCATTTATAGTACCATTTATTAGTTATTACACTTCTGCATTGAAAATCAGTTTTTAATATTGAATATAGCAAAACACTTAATCTTAAATCTGTGACACCTAAACATAATAATGCAGATACAGCATCTTCAAAACAAATAGATTTTCTTTTTTTGCTATAAACTATATCCATAATAAGACTATTATATAGAGTATTGTATATTATATTTTATCATGAGCTAGATTCGCTAGATGATGAAGATGATGTTGCGCTGTTAGTAATTAAATTAATTACTAGATTAAATAATTTCATTAAAACAAAAAATGCAATGATAATGAGAATAATAGTCAATACACCGCTGCTAAATAATTTATTAGCCCATTCTGGATTACCCGAACTTTTAGATGTATCTTCTAGATCAACTAATGTTTTTCCATCTGCACCAGTTGGGTTGCATTCTATATATATATCATCTCCGCTATCACCGATAATATTACTTGCACCTTTTTTATTAAATGATAGTCTATTATTATTTGGCTTAATTTTAGAAGTAGAATTGCTAATAATTTTTTTAAGATTGGTTAAGCTATTCAAGGTAATATTTACTGAATTATCTAATCCATATACGATATAGTCATATGTTCCGTTGCACGGACTATATGCTAAAGTTCCTTGATAACTAAAGAATGGTTTTTTAGGAACAATATTGTCTAGCGTGAATGCTTGCATATTAATTGTAGATGTTGTACCTTGAGTATTGGCTTTTTTAGATGCTTGAGTAATAATTCCATCTAAATAACCAGCAGTAGATCCTTTACTTATGGGGATAGACACTAAAAGTGATTTTCCGCTACTTTGACTATTATGCATTATAATTAGTTCTCCGTCTGCTTTTGTGCCACCGTATGTATGTAATGATGGTTGAAATATTTTCATCTCTTGGACATCGTATTTTTCAGTATTATAAACAACTGGGGATACTGTTGATTTATCAAAAGTAATTTTAAGATTATCTCCGTTATTTCTTGCTCTGAGACCAGAATATTTATAATTAAATGAAAATTGACATTTCAAGGAACAATCACTAGAACCTCCTTTTGTAATATCTATCGGGGCAGTTGCTTTTGAACAGCTCATATTAATATACTCTCATAATAAAAAATCTGATGTCATCATATATATAGAATGAAGATTTCTAGAAAAAAAATTGCTAGAATTTTAAAAAAGAAACATGAAACAAGAAAAAAAATAATAAGAAAAGACAGCCATCATGCAGTAAAACGTAAAACACAAAACAATCGTAAAAAGAAAAATCTAAGATTTAAAACCCTTAAGAAGAAATATTCAAATTATAAGGGAGACAAGTATCGAGGGGGGCAGCACATCCCTGGACATAGCTCCCGTAAGTCAAAAAAAGCACGAGAACAAGCAAAAAGAAGAAGAAGAAGGATGAGGGCCGAGAGAGACAAGAAAATAGCAGCAGCTCAATCAGAATCTGCGCCAGTACCAGCATCTGCACCAGTACCAGTACCTGCACCCGCATCAGCACCGGCAGCAGCAGAACCAACCAAAGTGCCTTCTCGAAATAATTCATCCAACGAAAGTCAAGGAATAGAACTTACTACTATGAGAAGAGAAGCAGCTGAACCAATACCAGTACCTGCACCAATACCAGTACCTGCATCGGCACCGACACCGACATCAGCACCGACCCCGAGATCAGCGCCAGAAGCACCAGAAGCACAACCTATCAAAGAGTCTTCTCGAAATAATTCATCCGGCAAAAGTCAAGGAATAGAACTTACTATGAGAACAACAGCACCTGAACTAGAAAGACCTGCGCCAGTACCAGAATCGGAACAATCATCATATGAAGAAGCATCCTCGGCACCAGAATCAATGTCCTTGGGCCCAGCACAGGATTCTGGAAAAGTACCACCAAAAAGTAAGCCGAGTAAAACCGCGTTTAAAAGTGTTTTAAAGGTAAATGGTTTAGAATTGCCAGTAATTAATTGTGGCCCAACTGATATTAAAAACACAATCGCTAATTGTGGTGGTATAATTTTTGAAAGCCAAAAAGGGCATTACCTATTGGACATATATAGATTATTTAAGGTGCCACCATTACCATGGTCTCAGAATGATATATCTATTTCTCTCAGCAAAAATAATAGAGATAATCTATACTCTGATGCATTAAATCAATGGATATCAAAATATTATAAAACAATACGATCAAATTATAACGGATTTGCATTACTCACAAAAAACTCTATAAGTCACTCAATTACAGGAGATACAATTGGAAAATGTGCAAGTGATTTGAAAATGCTAATAGACACTCTTAGAGTGGTAAGAGATAAACCTGGAAATAATAATGAGGAGAAGGTATCGCAGGAGGAAATTGATGAATCCGAATCCGATGATGATTTAGATTTATTTTTCAATTATCACCGTATTTATTTGAAATGTATAAACAACTACTCTTGTAAAGATAGCATTTCTTGGAATAATATACTTGTAAATCGAAGTGACGTACTACAAGATTCTGACAACAGTGTATATCCAAGGAAAGATACAACAATTAAACTTTGTAAGTTTGAAGAATCAAATAATAATTCAACTTATCAAGTAATTGAATCTGAGCCAGATGGCTATTGTGGATGGTATTCAATTGGTACTTATCTTTTATATATAAAAGCTTTATATCAGGATTATTATTATTCTTTGCCTCCAGCAATAAGAACAGTTATAGACAATATTGTTTCAAAGAAAAATGAAGACATTGAAAATAATATAATAGATAAATCAAAGAAACTTGAGTTTGCTTTTAGAAATGACAAAGGTAATTTAAAATTACCTTATGATGGTGCCGAAAAATTAAAACAAGCTTTTCGAGGCTTATATGGGCAATCAAATGATACAAATAATTGGTTATCTACAGATGAATTACCAAAAATTGGCAGAATACTTCAACTTCCAATATGCTGGGTAAATGTTACCCCACAACAAACATATAAAGAGTGGTCCTACGCATTAAGAGGGGCATTAAAAATGGGAATTATTTCTACGCATGAGGGCTTAAAAAATACAGAAGTAAAGTCTTTGGCAAGAATGGAATATTTACCTACGCCGTTGATGTTAAAAATGTCTTTGTATGGCCCCAATAATCCAAGATTGTCAGGAAATGCAAATCATTATGATTTGATACAACAAAATGCCGGTTCTCCGAACAGCTATCAAAAAATATTTAATATTGAAGAGCCTGGAACAACACCTTCTGCCGAAGAAAAAACTCACGAAGACGACGAAGAACAACAAGCAGCAGCACCAGCACCAGCAGCGCAAGACAACCCTGAAACTAAACAATCATCCTCTGCAGAAGATGATGAAGACGACAACCCTGAAACTAAACAATCATCCTCTTCAGTCTCACCTGACGAAGAAGTATCGGGTGATCCGTCGTCTGATGATTCACCGAGAAAGAGTGCTAGTGAGCCCTCTTCAAATGATGCGGCCTCGTCTATTAAAACAACAACAACAACAAAGCCTTTAAGAGATGGAACTACAGAAGTAACAATTAAAATAATTTTCCCAAGTAATTCCCAACATAAAATATTAGGTCCAGGTGGTTCTAATGTTGAAAATGTTTTGAAAGGAATAGCAGATAATGTAAATAATGCATAATTTCTAATTAATCATAATAATTAAAAATTATTCGGTTAATTAATTGATTTATTTTTTATATCTGTAAATCTATTTTTCAATCTAGTGATTATATCGGTATGCAACGTATCGCCTTCATAAATAGCATTCAACCCATCTAATCCTCTAATCCAGAGGTCTATATTCTCTTTTTCGGCTTTTACATAACCCGCGATAGTGTATTTATCTTGCGAACTTGTTATGTTATTAATGATCGCATTATAGTATTTTTCGTATTTCCCAATTTTTATATTTATATAATCAACTACCTGACTTCTATTATCATTATTAATTTTTCTTTGCAGTCCGCTAAAGTAATACCAAGATGTTTTTAGACCATTAGCAGTAACTCTAAGTTTTAATTGGTTTGCTGGAGATATCTGCGATAAACCACTAAAAATCGTTTTAAAATAATCTGATTTTTTATTATAATATTCTTCTAACGAAATGTCATTATCATCATCTGAAGAATCATTAACAAGGTTAGAGGCCATTATACATTATAATGCTACTATTTTCCTAAGTAAATATTATAATAAAAATATAAGCTAAAAATATTTTGCTTGCTTTATACATATTAATAATAAATGACGACTATGTATGAAAATGTAATTTCCACACATAATCCAAAAATAGTTGGGTATTCAAACTTTACGAAACAAAAAAACTTTCGTCAAGATTTCAGCTTATCTTTTAAAGACGAAAATGATATTTGGTTAGTTGTTATTGATGGCCACGGCGAGCATACTAAACCTATTCAAAATAACTTAATTTTCACAGATTGGTTAAAAGAGTTAAATTGGCTGAGTATTGTAAGAGAAAATCCATCAAATCCTATAAGGTTTTTAGAACAGTTAATTATATCAGAATATCCACCACCATATACATCTGGAATAGGTGCGTCAATATCAGTGACAAAAATTACAAAACTAAGAATGGAGTTTTGGTGGAAGGGAATTACACAGACTAGAATATATAAAAATAAAAAACAGCTATACAAAACAAACTTGCATAATTATTATAATCATAGAGAGATGGAACGATTGAGTAGAAATAATGTATCACATCAATTAAAAGGTGAATGGGTTTTTAAAAAAATATCTGGTGATAAACTACATTTAGATGAAATAAAATATATTATTGTTGGCGATGAAATAGCAAATATGACAAGTTGCTTGGGACACAATCAGGTATATGGAAATCATATTGGTCATCACGTTGTAAATCTAATCCCTGAAAAGGGGGCAACATATAAGATTGTTTCTGGATCAACTGGGTTGTGGGAAATTGTATGTGATGAGCCCGATGATGTAGAGCAGCTGAGTAACATAGATTTTGAAGCATTAGATCATGTTGAACGAGCATTTTTTGATTGGAAGAAAAAATGGTCTCTAGTTTTTGCGGGAGAAAATTATGGGCACGATTATGTGAATCATACGGATGATATATCATGTGCAGTTTGTTATTTAATATTTTAGGTAGATAGTAAAAAAATATAGGATTTTTCATAATTTATGTATATAATTATAGCATAAATTATAATTTATATTTTTACAAATAAGGAATATATCTCATCACTTGATTATCATAAACGGTAACTTTAAATGTATCATTATATCCTTCCACATAAACCATATCCCCATTATATAAACTATCGCACCCATATTCATTTGTGCAACTCTTGTTTTTGTACGTAATTGGTAATTTAACCATGCTGTTTTCATTGCTCATAGTATAATAGTTCCATTTGTCTCTAGAACTATAAAGGGGTTTTCCCATAAGAGGCAGTATCATTTCTGGTCCGCCACTTCTAGTTAATATACCAACTTGTCTATAAACACTATCAACTGTTCTAGTAGGGACATTTATTGGTACTCCTCTTGGATCACTCATATCTCTTCTAAATATTCTATCGTCTTTCAGAGGTGGCTGATAAGGATTCATTAAAACATCGTTTGGAATATTAGAATAACTAAATGGCATTTTTGGTAATATATTAAAAAGTGAAGTATTATTAGTTTTTCTTTCTTTTATAATTATTCTTTCATTATTCTGTTGAACGCCATTAAATCTACTATTAATAAATAATAGTAATCCTGCTAAAATAATAAATATTACTAAAATTGTAACGTTTTCAATGCAAATAACTCCAGGGGGGCATTTTTTTGGCATTGTGCTATATAAATTGGTATATATTATTTACTCTTTTTTATTTTTATTTTGATTGTCCTCCTGCTAAACTAGTTACTTTATCAATAAGAGATGTAACTCTCTCAATCATTGGCTCCATTGTCTCAATGCCAGCAATTAAAGATTCTTGCTGCTTCATAAGCCCTGCTAAATCTTCGGTTTTATTGGCCATTTTTTTGATACCAGCAGTACCTGCATGTGTTTCAATGTTATCGTATGCCGCTTCAATTGTAGATGCGTAATCAACATTGCCTGCTTTTCCGGTAGCTTCATTTTCATCTAGTTCTTCATCTGCATCCTCAACATCTTCTTCCTTGCCATCTTCTTTTTCTTCATCGTCTTCTGCATTTTTTGATTTTTCTTTTGATTTGCTTTTCTTGCTATTCTTACCAGTCATTCCTTCATAAACCGTTCTAGCTTTCTTTGACATAGTTAAAAAGTTTGTTGAAATAATTGAAACTAGTAAAACAATAATCATATTTTTGCTAAAGTGAGTAGCTAAAAATCCTACTAATACAAAAAATGACACAGATTCTAGATCACGAACCATAATATAACCCATGAGATTGAGAACAGAAATAAGAGATACAATTCTTAGTACATTTTTGTCTTTCAATAAAGAGCGGACACTAAACTTCATTATATAGTATATCTAGAGAGAAAATTGAAACCATTTGAATGACTATTAATTATTTCATTCAGCAAAGTACCATGGCAAAATATGCGATCGCTATCTGCGAGCTTCACAACACAAACCTACACGGCAAAACAGTGGATTCTAGCAATGATATTGAAAATCATTATCTAGCAAGTTATATTTTGACACCAGCAGAGTTTTATGGAAATGAATGGCACGATATTATTGAAAACATGAAAAATATGTATGAAAATAATGAAAATAACCTAACACATTCTAATATTAGAAATTATAAACATATTATTGAAAATAAAGAGTATTTTACACCGAATATTGTTGATCTAACATATCTGCCAGGAAATGAATGTGTTGCTTCTCTTAAAACAAACTGGCTTAAACGAGTTCAAAAAGAATGGCGAAGGGTATATAATTGCAGGAAAGAAATTGAAAATGGAAGAAAAACAATTTCATCTCAAAAAGAACGCCAACTTACCGGTAAATGGCCTAAACATCTTAGGAATTGGCCTATGATGAAACTATAAATAATTATTTAATAATTAAAAAATTATTTTTATTTCCTATACTTCCTAGATTTTCTTCTAGTTTTCCCCTTTAGGCTTTTGCGTCTAGTTATACTTTTACGTCGAATTATTTTATTTTTTGTAAGGCGTTGTAAGTTTCTTGGCCGATCTTGTTTTATTTGAGTTCTAACTTCTTTTCTAGGATTAGATGATTTAGTTTTGCGATATGTGAACCCGCCACGGTTTGTTTGGATATCAGGCACAGGCACTAGTTGTAATGCTGTATCTATTTCTTCTTGTGACATATTGGCTTTTGTTTTTATAGCCGCTTTTAAATTAGAGATAGCTTCATTTGTTTGAGCTATGGTAGGAGCGCCTTTTAATTTTTCTGCTATTTGTCGTATGGCGGTATCTTGTTCAAGTTTCTTGTCATTAAGTTTCTGCATAATAACAGAAAGATCTTGTATATTATTTTGCATTTGATTAATTAAACCTGCTGCTATTGTGACAGTACTAATTAATGTACCAGATACGCGGGTGTTTTCATCTGCTAGTTTTATTATATTTTGCATTGATGTGCTTTCTTCGCGCACCATACTTTCTATCATATTTTGAATATCACTTATGGATGCTCCAGAATTATTAGACATTTGTATATATTTACTAGAGAGAAAATGAAAAAATCAAATCATTTCGTTTAATTCATTTTTGATTTTCATTAATTCACCCATGATATCGGTTTGTTGTCTTTTGCTTTCACGAAGCATCGATTCAGTAACTTCATTATTCATCGTCATTTCTCCTATATAATCTGAAAGCATATTTAATGCCTCTTTCTGCATTTCTCTCTCAGTTTTAATTGTTTGGTAATATTTTGCATAATCATTTGTAACTTCAAGTAAAAACTCATTTTCATCTTGAACATCTAAAAGTTCTCGGTAATGTGATAATAACATATTTCTTCTATTATCTAATTCGCGAACCATTTTTTTTATAGTAATATCCCTTCTTGCTAGTTCCATATTATTATTATGATATATAATTTATTTAACATTTTCTTAAACAACATATTGAAATATTACAATTAGCCTACATAGTGTAAGTAATATTTTATTTGTAATATAATTTGTTAAGGATTTAATTTTTACAAATATTAAGAGATGATATTGATATATGTATGCCATCTAAGTATTACTGTGTATATGGTAACAAACAAATGTATTGATTTAAATCAGTTAATGAAATTCAAAATATAATTGATATAAATATTCTAAACTAGTATTATTCAAGATGTCTCGATCTGTAGCTGAACCACTTCTTAAAGAAGATGAATCAAGATTTGTCATGTTTCCAGTCCAATATGGTGACATTTGGGAAATGTATAAGAAACAAGTAGATTGCTTCTGGAGAGCAGAAGAAGTAGATCTATCAAAAGATATGGCTAGCTGGGAAAAGTTAAATGATGATGAAAGATACTTTATTAAAATGATTATAGCATTTTTTGCAGCAAGTGATGGAATAGTCCTAGAGAATCTAGGTATGAGATTTATGTCAGAGGTTCAAGTAAGCGAGGCAAGGGCTTTTTATGGATTTCAGATAGCAATGGAAAATATTCATTCTGAAATGTATTCTTTGCTAATTGATACTTACATTAAAAATAAAGAAGAGAAAACAACGCTTTTCACTGCACTTGAAAACTTTCCGTGTATAAGAAAAAAAGCAGATTGGGCTATAAAATGGATAAATGATAAAAGATCAAACTTTGGAACGAGACTTTTGGCATTTGCATGTGTGGAAGGAATATTTTTCAGTGGTGCTTTTTGTAGCATTTATTGGTTGAAAAAAAGAGGATTGATGCCTGGACTTACTTTTAGCAATGAATTAATTAGTAGAGATGAAGCACTGCATACTGAGTTTGCGGTTTTGCTATTTAATAAATTAAATAAGAAACCAAGCAAGAAAAAGGTAGCAGGCATTATAAAAGAAGCTGTTAATATTGAAAGCGAGTTTATATGCGAGGCATTGCCTTGTAGGTTAGTTGGTATGAACGCGGTGTTAATGAAGCAATATATTGAGTTTGTTGCAGATCGCCTTTGTGTTCAATTAGGAGGAGACAAGATTTATAATGCTTCTAACCCATTTGATTTTATGGAAATGATTAGCATTGAAGGTAAAACCAATTTTTTTGAAAAAAGAGTTGGCGAATATGCACTTGCAAATAAGGAACGTGATGATTCTGTATTTGATTTAGATGGTGTATTTTAATAAAAATATTATAATGAAATATTATAAATGTCATATAGTATTTCATTCAATAATTCTGATGATTGTAATAGCAATTTCAGTAATTTTCATAGAGAAGCGGACAATATTAGGGGGTTTGATGCAAACTCTAGTAAATGGAAAATAATTAAAGCAGATTCCACTGATGATATCAATCCAGGGACATTCGCCATTACAGGCACGAATACATCTGATACCCTGCCGTGGCGATATGCAACAACTATAGTTCTCTCTATAAAAGATTTTTCTGGAGAAAATTACAGTAATTGGCTTACTGTGATAAATGAAAATGATAGATTAATGATTCGATCAGTTAAAAATCCAGCGGATGTGGGGATATATATTATAATTTCGGCACCAATAATTCATTCTTCTGGAGCCTGCACTATGAAGATACATAATGTTGTAAATGGAGTAAATATATATCCAACTATAAATGATGAATATTATATCAGCCATTTGCCTATAAATCAGGCCTCGACATCTAACTCCCTAATATTGAATTGATGAATAAATTAAATGATGATGAAGGCATTATTCTTTATTTTTTGTAGTTTTATATGACTACTATATTGGTTTAGAATATCTTTATCAATAATATTGAAAACAGTTTTTAAGTAAAATCCCATATTGATAGAAGAAATATTGTTTTGTTTTAAAAGTACGCAAATAATATTCGAATAAACAGACGCATCTAGTAAAACAATATCAATATTTTCATATTTTAACACAATATCTTTTACATATGTTTGAATAATTTCCATACTCATATTTGAATTGTCAGGTAGTTTATCGATAGTAATATTTTTAAGATATTTTGCATTTTTTATTTCATTTGAAAAATCATTTTTACTATTTTCCAATATCAAAACATTTTTTTCAGAAATAGATTTTAACCATGGTGTTTCAAAGCAAGTGATTGTCATAATATTAGTTAAATCACCCAAGAATCCATATTTTTTCTTGTAATTATGATTTAAAAATAAATAAGATTCTTTGTATTTTTTAACAAAATCGTGATTTAGTTGCCATGAAAAAACCTTATCAGTCGTTTCATATGTTTTCAAATTATTGATACCTATCTCTAGAGCATCGTTGTCGTTTTTAAAAGTATAATCATAGCTATTTTTAACTTTCTCGCATATAATTTCATATAATTTATTATTCGCCTGCTTACTTTGAGTTACGGAATTAGCATAAAGTGATAAATTATTTAATACACCATCAGTCATAGTAATGCAAAAAATTTGTTTATTTTCCATATTATTTTGTATGTAAGAAAACAAATTATTATTTGAAGTAAAAATATCCATACTTATATTATTCTTTTTTTCTTCTAGATTTTTTGTGTTTATTTTTTCAATGTATGGAAACATTGCATTATAATGTCTTTGAGAAACATTATCTTCACGACAATTTTTCTTCATAACATTATGATTATGATATGATTTTACAGTTTCTGGAATATTTAAACATTGTATTCCCAATAATTGCAAGATATGCATAAAATGGTTATTACTCTTATGAACCCCCATTTCAATATTTGTTAGCTCAGTTAGACTGTCATTAATATCTATTGTATTTGTATGCCAAACCCATGTGTCCTGTAGATCTGGTCTAGGGTGGTCAAACTTGCAGTGCGATAATTTTGCATTATTTAAAAACTCATAACGAAGCAATGTTAAAACACGCAACTTTTCATGTAATTGCAATAGTTTAATTTTCTCAATAGACTTATCGTAAAATATATCGATGTTTGAAAGAATAATATAAGAGTTTCTATGATTATTATCTGCATATTTAAATGCATCTGCATATGTTAGACGCTTTTCAATATTTACTTGTTGGATTTTATCATTTTTTGTACCGAGCTCTTCTTCCGTGTATATTTTTTCATTTAATAAAATAATTTTATCAATACTTCTATTAATACAATTAAAACGCAGAGTTTGTTGAATCTCCTTATTTCTAACAGGATCTTCATCAATATAAAATTGTTGGATCAAAATTGTTTCGCCTTCATAACATTCAGATAATTCTGGCATATCTGATACAGAAATATTGAAATCAATATCAGGAAGTTTTTTCAGATATTTTGTTAATTCATAGTTATTTTGATTTTCACACCATTCTCTAAGAATGTTAAAAAGTTTTTTTGAGTTATATTCTAAACCTGTGTCTAGAAGAAAATTATCTTCGTTAGTAGTGTCTTCTTCTTTTGTTGTACTCATTATAAGTAATAGTAATAAAATGATTAATATTACTTTTAAACTAATTATTATTGATCTATTAATTGTTTTATAGGTCATTTATTTGTTTTTCCGAGTTTATTGCCGTTTCTTATATCGTAATTGCAAAACTCGTCTTCAAAATATTCATGTTTTGTTGTAAAATAGCTAATATCTAACATTTCATTATTTCTCGTCATTTCAATATTTTCTATATCACTAAATGTATCTGTTTCTCTTTTATTGTCTCTATCAGTTAATTCTCTCTTAGACATTTTTCTAAGGTATCCATCAAACACTCTTATAATAGACTTATCTCCAATATTATAAAAATGGCTTCTATCAATTGTAATATTGTTTTCTAAGCATCGCGTATTAATAATATTATCTTCAAATCCCCATCCCCATAGATTAGGAAATCCACCAGTTCTTTCAAAATCACCTCCTTTAATACAAAAGATTCCTCCTAAACAAAAACGAAACCCATAATAGTGAGAAACTATATTGTTGTTAGTTTTGTAGGGAAGAATTGATGGGTTGCTAGCATATGTATCTATATCATGAAAAATAAAGGTTATGTTTTTGTAATCATCTGGATATTTATTTTTTATGTATAAAAACCCTATATTTTTTGTGGCGCCTCTATTAAATGGGCGCGTATCTTGCTGATGGCAATATATAATATCAACTGATTCGCTCGTCCATTTTTTAGATTCAAACACTTGTTTTAGATATCTATCCATTGTTTCTTTATGTTTAGCTCTATTTCTGTATGGAATTATGAAAACTGTATGAGGTATCATATTAATATTAAAAGGCATTAATAATTAAAATAATATACTTATTAATTATTATGAATGATTATATATTTGGGGCTTTATCTGGAATAAGCCAAACAATAATAGGTCATCCATTCGATACATACAAAGTTCTTTTGCAAAACAACAAACCTATTAATAATTTGAAAATTAAAAATATTATGGCAGGCATAAAGTACCCATTATCTTCTAGTGCATTAATATGTTCACTTAATTTTGGATCGTATAGTTATTTCAAAAATAATTTAGATATCAATATACCTGTTTCTGGTGCATTAAGTGGTATAGTAGTAACGCCTATTGTTTTTATCAGTGACATAGGTAAAGTTAGCAGACAAGTAAATAAAGTACCAGACTGGAAAAATATAAAAAATCAAAAAGGATTCAATACTGTACTGGTAAGGGAAATAGTAGCATTTTCGTCATATTTTTCGGTGTTTGAGAATGCTAAACAAAATGGAATTCACCCATTTTTTGCGGGAGGACTAGCAGGATTGGCAAATTGGACACTGAGCTATCCTATTGATGTTATTCGGTCAAGGCAAATTGCGACAAATTGTACTGTTAGACAAGCATATGATAAAGGAAGTCTGTGGAGAGGATTTGGACTATGTGCAATAAGAGCGGTTTTAGTTAATTCGGTTGGATTTTACGTTTATGATAGTTTACAGAGTAATTTCGATGAAAATTGAAAACTAATCAAAATCAATCACTAGTTTGCAGTTTCAATATTGAACTGTATGTGATATGAATAAATCATGTTTCAAAGAAAAGTGTGTGGTGTGTCATGAAAATAAGAAAAAAACTGTAAAATGTAATATATGTAATAATACTAGTGTTTGTGGAGATTGTTTGCTTTGTATGTGTGAGCATGGTATTGCGGATAAGTGTCCAGTATGTAGAAGCAAAAACTGGATATTAAAAAATAAAGAAAGTAAAACTTCTACAAAGATAACTCCAGGAGGTATTATTATTCAGAGAGAAGAAAACACTACTGGATGCATAAAATGTAAATTATTTTGTGAAAGACGTTTCAATATAATTTTAACTAAATTAATAATGTTTATTTGCATGAATATAGTACAATATATGGTTGGGCTTTTTGTTATACTTTTACTTTTTGGAAATAGTTATGACAAAAAAATAGAAAAACATTTGTTATCATGGGTATCTTATATTGTGGGTAGTATTTTGTTTCATGGTTGCATATGTTGCTGTGCAAAAAAATGTGGTATTAATAATGTACGACATGTTTAGATTTCAAGAATAAGAAGCTTTAATTTGCTTAGGAATAAGCGAATCTTCCATAACTTTTAATTTTTTATAGCATTTATTTATTGTCACTTCACTTATTTCACTGATATTACTAACCGCCTGCTTAGTTATGTTAACATTACAAACTTGTGCAACAAAGAATACTATACCTCCAGCAATAGAATGAGGCGTATTTTCAGGAATCAAATTATTTCTTTGAATACGAATCGCTACAAACTTACAGACCTTTGTTAGCTTTGATGACATTCCCAATTTACTACAATATCTTTCAATAAACGAAATAGGCGTTGTTTTACAGAGCAATGTTTTATCAGTATTATGCATGTCATGTTCAAGATCATTAATGATATTTATCGCATTCTTGCATCCTCTTGTAGCCGCAGTAGAATCTAAATGAAATATTAGCGCAATTTCTTTTGGAGTTCTGGGGAAATTATTTATCCTAGAAGCGATGTAAATAGAAGCAGCAATAATTCCGTGTCGATTAACGCCTCTAAATGTTTTTGCTTCTGATATTTTTTTATGATATCTCATTGCATCATCAATGATTAGTTTTGGAATGCCGGATTGATTTGCTAATATAGTTATGCGCTGAAACTCGTCATATTGTGCTTTTTCTCTATAGGGCATACCTAGCCATTCAGTATATCTTCTAATTTTTCTCATTTCATAACTAGATCGTCCATTGCATATAACTTTGCACCCAAAAGAGGATTCTTTTAAAAGTGGATTTATTGGCATACCGCATCTAGTAGGATCTCTTGAGCCACTATCCTCAGCCCCATAGTATCTCCATTCGGCGGAGCTGTCAATAGTATCAGTATAGACAATACCACACTTTCTATTTGTACATGTTTGAAATCCTTCTTGATTAATGACTAAACTAAAAGAACAACAGTCACATTTTTCTCTTTTTCCACTAGATCGATAAATACATTCTATTTTTTCTTTTTCTCCAGTAATTTCTGTCTCAAACTTATTCCATAGTTCTGCTTTCTTGTGGCGCCTATTTTTTTTGATCTTTTTAGTTTTTGCTATACTCATCTTTTAATGATAAATATTTTAAATTGCGGATCTTAATTCAATTTTATTATCTTTTGTTCGTATATACTATTATGGGCAATACCGCAACTAAAAAAACCGTTAAAAAAGAAAAGTCATTATCCAGTGTAGTAGATTATATTGCAACAAATTATATTCTTACGCAAAACTTCAAAGATATGGAAAAGTTGTCAGATCAAGAATACTGTAATAATTTAGTAATTATGACTTCTGATATAATCGGAAATAAGTTAAATGAGATTGATATAAAATACTTAGCACAGCGTTTAAAAAATGGCGTGGAAGTAAATGAAAGTGTTGAAGAAAAAGTTATGTTTTTAAAGAAAAAAGATATTCCGGAGTTAGATGTTTCAAATCCAACAACAAAGAGACGAATGTGTATTGGAATTGCAAAGTTTTATGTAAAAGTTGCTCATTTATTTGCAGCGATTGTTACTACAATAAATCCAGTTTATACATTTAAAAATAAGGTTGGTGCTAATGTAAATGCTACAATATTAAATAAGCATGATATCCCTAAAGGAGCAAGTACGAATATTATTAAATTAAATATTTGCAGTAATAGATTAAATGCCTTAATAAACAATCAAAGTTTTAATGTTGATAAAAATGCTAAAGTAACCATAAAGCCTAAATTTTGTAATATGAACTTTGATAATGTGCGAGGGAGGGATAAAAACTTAAATGAAGAGCCAGGTATTCCTGAATTAGAAAAATTATACTATGATAAATATGACGATGATACAGGTGGATTTGTAGGCATGTCATCAAATATGCGAAAAATATATGAAAAAGATGTTAAAATATTTTATAGTGCATTCACCGGAAATACGACTATTCCGCTGGGATCGGATGGAAAGCCAGTTGTTAAAAAGTTCAAAGATATCCCATTGAGGGATTTTCATAAAAGCGAGGGTTGTATGCCTGGAGGAGTTTATACAAAATCATATTCCAGCACATTAAAAAATAAATTATTTGAAAAATATGCAAGGCATATAAGAGAGATGATGGCTCACACTAATGAGAACCAAAACAAATTGTTAGAAATTGTAGAGAGCATATTTGTAGTTACAATTAACCCTCGATCTAAAAGAAAAGAGACTGTAATTGTACCATCACTAACATATGAAAAATTGCAAAAATTAGTTGAAACGGCTAGACGTATAATCATAGATTTGTATGTTAGGTGTGAGGATGATTTCATAAAAGGATTAGAAATATTTGAAGCAATTGTAAGTAAGCAGATAATGGAAACTTCTAAGGAACAAATAACGGCCCTAGAAAATGCAATTCAAACAACAATTGCTGATCCTCCATCTAAAAGTGATCCTACAGACGATGATAACGATGAAACTGCTAATGAAAGTAAAAGTCAAACACCTGACTTATCTGAAAGTGCTAGAGAAGTAGTAGATGACGTTATAGATGCTGCAGCAGATAGCATTCCAGAGTCATCAAAAGAGGCTAATTCTCAAGCTAGTAATAATTCTCCAGAACAGCCAGTACCAGCACCAGATTCAGTACCAACAGAAACTCCATCGCCGCCGGCCACAGCATCAGTACCAGAAGAAGAAGGCTCACCGGAAACCCCAGAATCAGCTGCAGAAAGTAAGAGTAGTGTCGAAAGTCAGAATAAATCTCCTGGCGTACAAATGCATTCTATTCAAAATATACCACCAGTTAGTGATTCTGGAGGTTTTTACTCCAATTTAGGAAATACTTCTGGACAACCGATGCCAGCATATACTATGAATAGTATAGATCCGATGAGTTTTATTTAAAATATAAATAAAATATATAATGTCCTGTAAGGCTAGTATGTTAAATCAACATTCCACAAATCAGGGGGGTGGTGCGTGTGGCGCTTGTCAAAGTACACTGTTCGGTGGTAAAAAAAAGGCACCAAAAAGCTCGGCAAGGCGTTCTTATAGAAGACGCGTTTCCAAATCTAAATGCAAAGGTAAAAGAGCTTCAACCTGCAGAAACTCTAAAACATGTAAGATGGCATTTGGAAAGAAAAGATCATACTGCAGAAAGCGTTCAAATAAAAAGAGAGGTACTGTAAGAAAAAAATCCCGTTCTTCAAAAAAAAAGACCCAAAAAATAAAATCAAAAATGGTAAAACTTTATAAACGACTCTCACGTAAGAAAAAGTAAATAATTGTTTACATTGAAACTTATATAATAACAATATTGATATTATATAAATGAAGATTTTTCCAAACTATCCTAATACATCCGGGTCTCGTGTATCTCAAAGAAGAATTAATAAACAGAAAGATGCTGTCATAAATATTTTGAAAACTAAAGAGCCGGCAATTAGAAAGGCTTTTAAACAATTGGCTAAAAGATATTCTAAAAACCCTAAAATAGAATTGCACATGGATATGGCTATTGAAAAAGTAAAAAATGCACAGGTTACATATGAGTCTGAATACTTACATGGAGAGTCAGATAATTATAGAATGTGGATACCTGCTGCAAAAATGAATGATGTGTATTTGATGGGCACTATTTTGCATGAAGCACTGCATTATATATGTACATTTGATGGTAAAGATATTTGCTCTGAAAATGAGCATTATGTAATGAGGCTATTAGGTGATGACTGTTAATAAATCTCTATAAAGTAGTTTTATCTTTAATTTTTTCTAGTAAAGATTTATTATAAATCAAATTACCAGATGGTTTATAAGTTTCAATATCTCTGAAATCTTTCTTTTTGGTATTTATAGATACCATTTTTGATTTAGATTTATTTCCAAACATAAGAAGATTTGGGTCACTCGGTTCGGCATTATTCTTTAAGATGAAGTTATCGTTTTTCTTTTTCTCATTTCCCATACCATCAATATTGATGCCGGTTTTTTTCCTTATTTCATCTCTAACATAACCAGGCACCCAATGTTTCCATGAAATAAATAACAAATTAGGATGAGTATATCTAATCATAAAATTATTATCTCTCAATTTATCAATAAGATAAGCTATACAAGCACCATTATCATATCTTGGAACACCTAATATCATTTCTGGTACTAAAAACCAGCAATATTGTATATTATTTATTTGCCGAGCAGTTAGTTTAATTTTATCGTGGATTCTTTTTAGAACCTTATTAAATACATTTACTGTATTTAAATCTAATTGTTTTTTTCTTTCATATAAGTCATCTAAATTAAGCTTTATATTGTCGGTTTCGTCTTTAAAAGAAAATATTGTATCCATTTATTATTACAATCTCTCTAGAAAAAAGATTTTAAAAACAATACGAATTATATTATATATTATGTCAATAAGACATCTGGTATTAAGTGGGGGAGGACCGAGTTTAATTTCTAGTTTTGGAATAATGAAAACATTACATAAAAATAAATATTTGGATATCAATGATATTGAATCAATATATGCAACGTCTGGGGGCGCAATAATAGCTTCATTGTTTGCTTTGAAAATAGATATGGATGTAGCCGAAGATTATATTATAAAACGTCCGTGGCAGAAAGCTTTTCATAATTATACAAATGATATCTTAAGTATAATAACAAATAAAGGCATAAATGGTATAGAATTGTTGAAAATTATTTTTGAACCACTTTTACTGAGTAAAGATATAAATACATCTCCTACATTGAAAGAGTTTTATGATATTACAAATGTAGATTTGCATTTTATGTCCGTAGATATTAATAGTAGTGATAAATTAAAATTGGTAGATATTAATTATAAAACGCACGATGATATGTTGTTGTTTCACGCAATTGCTGCATCTTCAGCGGTGCCTTGTTTTATTCAACCAGTTTTTCATAAAGATTCGTGTTATATAGATGGGGGCATTATATGCAATTATCCTATAAATATTTGTTTGGAATCAGGAATAAATGAAGATAATTTACTAGCTATTAAAAGTGTTTCTAACGAAATTAAACATAAAACTATAAATAATGATTCATCATTTATAGATTTTTTTAAGATATTATTAAATAAAAGTTATAGAACAATTGAAACTACTTCGATACAAAAAAATGTTAAAAATCAAATTATTTGTGATAACAAAGATCTAACTATTGATATTTGGTTAGATACTTATAAAAATATTGAACTGCGAAAAAAATTACTTCAAAAAGGAATTGAGGATGCGGAATTATTTATGAAGAATAAAGAAAATAGCAAAGAGTTAGATAGCAACGTCTAAAAACTGTTTCAAAGTATCAAGCTGAGGTTTTGCTTCATATTCTATTATTTTACTTCCATGTACGAGTTTTATTGTAGGGTAGCCTTGAACATCGTATTTGTCTGCGGTTTTGCTATCTTTATCACAATCAACCATTTCAATATTAATTTTTACTCCCTTAATACTTCCACCCTTAGAGGCGATGTAGTCTTGTAATTGCTTAATAATCGGGCTAGCCTTTTTACAGTGAGGACACCATTCAGTATAAAAATAGTATAATGTAGCTGAATCGTTTGCACCATTAGATGATCCAGGATCATCGGAATTACCGGAACCGGTAATATATTCTTTATTAGGCATGTAAGCAATATTTAATCTAGGTTTTACATAAGTATTATAGGTATAAATTGCAATAAATATAAAAATTGCACCAACTAAGAGAGAAATAAGAAGGGCTCTTTTATTTCTTAATAATTTACCAAATCCGGTTTTCAAAGAATTAAGCATTATAGTATAAGGTTTGATAATGTTGAAAAATGTTTTAACGAACATAATATAAATGATTAAATCTATATTATGTAATAATGATAATTAGAACATATAGTGGCAAATTAATAGAGATACGTAGAGAAAATTACAAATTAGACAAAGAATATTATTTAGCAATAAAGATTGCAGTAAAGAAAAATAATAAAGAAAAGCCCCAGCATAATAACGATATTTCTCAACGCATTCACTCTCTTATTAAAAAACAATTGTGTATGTAGAATAAAGTATTACTGCAAAAATGCTTAACATCATTGTGCAGCTTAATGAAACATCTTTTAGTATTTGTTTATTGGACAAGTTTGTTTTATTATTTAAGATAAATAATTTCAAATGTTTGCAAAATAATATTGAGCCGAAAGTTAATGATGATATTGCCAGTAGTTTAAATATAGCAGCTGGTATTTCACCAAATAGTCTTTTAGAAAAGGTTGTTATTAATATAAAAAATAAGGATATTCCAAAAATTGTATGAATATATTTAGTATTATCTGCAAATGTAATATAATTGCTGTGCATTAATATAAATAGTAAATAAAATTATTAGAGTTTCATTACATTTTCTAATGTAATTGTAATGAGAAAAACAAAATCTAAAAAGATAAAATACAAAAAAAATAAAACTATTAAAAAAGTTTATAAAAAAAAAGATTATTTTAGCGGCGATGGCATGCTTACAGCAGTATGGGGGCCTAGTATGTGGCATTACTTGCATACAATGAGTTTCAATTATCCAGTTGAACCATCCACAAAAGATAAGCATAATTATAGGAACTTTATTTTAAGCTTAAAACATGTACTTCCTTGCAAATATTGTAGAGAAAATCTAAAAAATAATTTTAAAGCACATCCTTTAGAAATGTGTCATATGAAAAATAGAGAAACATTCTCAAGATATATTTATAAGCTTCATGAAGTCGTAAATAAAATGCTTGGTAAAAAATCAGGATTAAAATATTGTGATGTAAGAGAAAGATATGAGCACTTTAGAGCTAGATGTACATCGGAGAAAGCAAAAATATTTTCATTTAGTAAAAAAGAAAAAGGATGCACAGAGCCGTTGTATGGAAAAAAAGCAAAATGTATTTTGAAAATAGTTCCGCAAACACAAAAATGTAAAACTCTAGAAATTGATAAAAAATGTATCAAGCGAAGAATAAATAAATAATCTAATAACTTTATATATAAAAATGTCTGGTGAATCAAAAACAGATACAACAATTATAAATGAACAGGGATATTTTGCTTTTCATAAAAGCGCAATATCTTGTCTTTCAAATAATATGAATCATGTTGAACAAATATTGCGAGTTAATGAGGGGAAACCTATTAATATGACTAAGGATTTGCTAGATAGTTTAATTGCTTATGTTACTTGCAGAACATTTTTAGAAAATAATGGTGTTTTTAGTATGAATATTGGAGTTACTTTTGTAGATAATTTATTATTTGGCGGCGGATCGCTTCGCCGTGGCGAACCTTGGAATAAGCAAATTGTTAGTACATTTGATAAAACAACAAATAATATTCTGAATCAGATTAAGTCAAATAATTTTTTCTTACCCGATGCAAGCACGGATGAGCCCCGCGCTAAAAGAGTAAGAAAAGGAGGGCACTTAAAAAACAAAAGAAAATCTCGCTCTCAAAAAGGTGGTATGAGAAAAAAAGATATACTTGTTAATAGCGATGTAGATTATTATGATAATACTGATCGCAAATGGCATCTTTCAAAAGTTATTAACATAAAAGATGATCGTTCAGAAATTACACTGCGTTATATCGTTCAAGGTCCTCTCGGTGGAAACGAACGAGATGTTTCTATAAAGATTGGCGATATTGATGGGTCATCAAGTTTAAGAAATATCAGAAGGCCTGGTAGCGGGCTTATAAAAGGTGTGTCATATTTAACTACGGCAGCACTTGCGTATGCTTCTTATAAAGCTGCTATTGCCGTCGGCGCAGTTGCTGGAATTGATGCAACATTATCTGGACTTTCAACATATTCATTAGAATTATTAAAATCAATGAATATTCTTAAACCACAATGCAATGGTATGTACGATATTGCTTCAAATATTTTTGTTACAGCTGGAGGTACAATAGGAGATAGTTGTAGTAGAATCGCAATGCAAAATCAAAATAAAATTGCTAATTTAACGTCTTATATTAGTGGTTTGCTAAGTGCTCAAGCAATTTCTCTTACTCCAAGTGCATTGAAAAATAATTTTTTTGGCGTAGCTTCTGGAATTGAATCTGCTATTGATAAGCAAGTAGATAGAAAAAATAATGTATGCGATAGCATAAGTAGAATATTTGAACGACGCCGCGTAGTGCCACGCCGCCCTGCTGCTGCTCCTGCTGCTCCTCCTGCTCCTCCTGCTTCTGGTGTTCCTCTCCTTGGTGCTGCCACTGGTGCTTCTGGTGCTCCTGTCCTTGGTGCTGCCACTGGTGCTTCGGCTTCTGTCGATGCTGGCGACCGAGCGTCTGGTAATAAAAGAAGCCGAGGAGGAGGAGCAAAAAAGAGGAGAACGCAGAAGAGAAAACATCCAAAACAGAAAGGAAAGCGAAAGAGTAGAAAAAAGCAGAGTGGCGGTGCCGGGCCATGTACAGAAGATTCTTCAGACTGTTGTTTGAAAGATGGTATCATAACAGAAGATGGACATCTTGGCCCTTTGGACGATACTGAAACTCCAGATAATATTATACAACATGGATTTGCAGATTTTATGGATGAATATGAAGATTGCTCACATGAACAAAGTGCTGAAGCGGTTGAAGCGCAAAGAAGAAAAAATCTAGAGTATTTGAAGAAAGAAAAACTAAGAAGACAACATCAAGAAAGTATGTTTAATCCTCACGAAACAACACCTACAAATCGCCAAGATTATGAAAATCCTGGCCTTGTAAGAAGATTTACAGATGGATTTACAGGTGCAATTACAGGTGCTTTTGGAATGGGAGGTGGCCGTAAGAAAAAGAAATCTCGTAAGCATAAAAAGCATCACAAAAAGCAAACTCATAAAAAGCATCACAAAAAGCATCACAAAAAGCATCACAAAAAGCAAACTTATAAAAAACACCCTAAACATAAAGGCAAAAAACATCATAAGAACCACAATAAACATAAAGGCAAAAAGCACTCCAAAACTAAAAAACATTAAAACAAAAAATAATTATTAAAATAAATTGTAATTATTTTTATTTACATTCCAAACTGGCTAAAATCTGTTAATATTGGTCTAGGCAGGTAATCATTTTGATTTGATGAATAATTAGGAACTTTTTTACACTCAAATGATGGTTCTGGGCATCTTGCACATGGAGGACACGCTGGACACGGTTTTTGTCTAGGACATGCAGATGTGGTTGGACAAGCAGGACATACAGGTGGAACTATTTGAGATTTTAAAATATATAAATCTTTATCTTCTTCCGGTATTTGCGATCCAGGTATTCCATGTGGATGTGGGCGAATGTGATTATGTCGCTTAGTATCTACATCAACATTTTTATATGTATCAACATGATCTCCTGCAGGACCTGTGTATTCATCATGCTCAATCTTAGACTCTAATCCTTCTACTGTATTTGAGAGAAAACATCTACATAGTAAAAGTGATAATATTAGTATAAGTAAAATATGTATTCCTCGCAGTTTCATTATAATGTATAATTGGAAAAAAAAGTTCTAGGCATTAAATTGATATATTTTATTTGGATAAACTATATATTGAAAATGCCTATTAAAAAACAGAGAATACCGCTTAAAGCATATTATTGTTTGGAAGATACTGACTTAGAAATAGGAATTGATGAAGCTGGAAGAGGCCCAATGTTTGGAAGAGTTTATGCTGCAGCTGTAATATTACCAAAAGACGTCAGTTTTAAACATGAAGATATGAAAGATAGTAAAAAGTTTCATTCAGAAAAAAAGATTAATGGTATAGCTGATTATATAAAAGATAATGCTATATCTTGGGGAATTGGTTATTCAACTGAGCAAGAAATCGATAGTTATAATATTAGAAAAGCAACTCATATGGCAATGCATAAAGCAATAAAACAAGTCACCGATAAAATATCTACTAAAGAAACCTTTCATTTGTTAGTGGATGGAAATGATTTTACTATATATAATGTATTAAATGGACAAACACTTACTAGTTTTAAACATACTTGCATAAAAGGCGGTGATGATAAATATACTTCTATTGCAGCAGCATCTATATTGGCTAAAGTAGAGCGAGATTGTTATGTAAAGCAACTTTGTGAAAATGATCCGAGTCTGATAGAAAAATATGATATTCTTAATAACAAAGGATATGGTACAAAAAATCACATGAATGGTATTTTAGAGTATGGAATAACAAAATATCATAGAAAAACATTTGGTATTTGCAAGTCTTATTCATAAAATTGAAACAAGGAATACTTTTTTTAAATAAAGCATTCAAAAATAATATATATTCAAAGTCTAACTATGACTCGTACTAGCTATCATATGGCGCTGAAAATTGGACTTGAAGGATGGATTGTTTGTAGGAAATCTTTCCTTATGACAAATGACAACAACAAAATAGTAGGACAATATATAACTTCATCTTGGATGAATGTCTTGCTGAAGTCAAAATATTATGAATCAGATGTTTATCTAGCTATTGTGCAAAGAAGATTTGATTCAACCTATTCTATACAAGATTATGAGCAAATATTAAATAATAGTGGCGCCGATCTATATGGTGTTAATATCGTGAAAACGTCTGGAAAAATAAACAAGGAAATGTTGAAAGATACCATTCATATGCATTTTAATAAATTACAAAATGAATCTGTTGGTTCAAGTGTAAGCAGTTATATAGAAACTGAAAATATAACCATTCGCGTATCGTCTTCATTCAAAAAAATAAACAAAGAGATGCATATTCATAAAGACGACATGATTTATGAAAAAGATAATATACCAACATTCATGCTGATGACAACATTTAATTGTCCTTCATTTGCTTTTTAAAAATATGAAAATATTTATACTTTAATTTTTTATTTGTAAAATTGAATTATTAGTTAAACATAATAGCATAATCATCCTAAACCAAAATGAAAATCCTTGTATTTGATACAGAAACTACTGGGCTTCCTGAAGCCAGAAACACCTCTATTCTAGAAACTGAAAAATGGCCATACATTGTTCAAATTAGTTGGATTTTATACGATTCTGACGTAAATGAAGTTATGTCAATCGTCGATTATATCATTAAATGCGAAGTAGAAATACCAGAAGACAGTATAAAAATCCATGGAATTAGTAATGAGCGAGCTCAATTGCACGGAGTATCAATCGAAAAAGCAATGAATCAATTTGATTCAGATTTGGTTAAAGCAGATATTGTTCTGGGTCATAATATATCTTTTGATAAACGGGTTTATATGGTTGAGGCTATTAGGCGGCGCCGGCGGCAATATTTTACAGTTTCTGGTGTTAGAAAGCCAGAATACTGTACTATGAAAAAACTTAAAAATTATTGTAATATTCGAAAAACTGGCAAAAATGGGAAAACATATATTAAATATCCAACCTTAACTGAGCTCCATGAAAAAGCTTTTGGTGTTGTGCCAAAAAATGCACATGATTCTATGGTAGATGTACTTATTTGTTTGCGATGTTATATGTCACTAGTGCATAAAAATGATATTGTTGAAAGTAATGATAAAATTAAAAATATATTTAAGCTTTACAATATTGTGAATTAATATAATATGAAATTAATAAAATTATATTAGATTATATTCATTTATAATTTTCACATCCATCTACAAGTGGATTTTTCTTGCAAAACTCTTTTTCCGATATACCTTCTTTACAAGCCATGCAACTAGATATCATTGCTTCACAACATACGTTATATTTTTCACATCCAGATACTTTTTTATTTTTATTTTTCTTGCAAAACTCTTTTTCCGATATACCCTCGGCACATGCCATACAACTAGATATCCTTGCTTTGCAACATATGTTATATTTTTCACGATTTTTCTTTGATGTATATGATCTTTTATTAATTGTAAATACAAGACTACTTTTTGTTGATATTGATAAAGGAGTTCCTTGTTTTTTATTTCCGCCGCCAATCATTTTAAGATTATTCATTATACAATAATATATTATAATTTCTTATTTTTTTACTAAGCTCACTATTAATAAATGTCACGATTGGCCATTATATCTAAAGTAAAATAAAATAATATAAATTAAAACTAAAACATTTTAATTTCAAAACCAAAATATTTTGATTACTTTTTAAAATATTTTAAAAAATTGAAAAGATTTTAAAAATAGTAATAATAATGCACTTACAAACAAACACAGATACTTATATACAAATGTCTCACAGTCATTCTAATAACGCCTCAGCTGAAAGCAAGCATAATATTATGAGCTTTCAAGAAAAGAGCGATGCTTTTGATGAGTTTACTCTTGTAGCAAAGAATAATCCTGCAACAGTATTTACTGCCAAGGATAACAACGATGTTGCCTATCCACTTCTTGTTAAGTTTAACTGCGACTATGGAGGAGAAGTTTCAAAGCGGGTTTCTGTCTGGCGAAAGCATATTCGCTCAACAATGCGCTTCCACGAGGAAAGCTCTCATTGCAATACATGCACTGAGAACCTGAACAGTCTTTCTCTATATGCAGCAAAGTCTGGTCTGGTAGTTTTTACAAACAAACAAATTGGAATCTTCAATGGACTTCCCGAGGCTAACAACACAAATAAACTACTCAACAAGGTAGTAAATCTCATGAAGCATCACAGCTCGTCGCAGGTACCACCATTTCGGCTAGAGCTATGTACTGATATTGGACTCAGACACGGATATGCAATTACAAACGATGGCGTTGAGTTTGAGCATCACGTCGGCCATACTAACAGCTATATGCGGTATCCACTATCAAAAACACAAATCACAATGAAGGCGGCATTTACTGGCCTAAGCGACATCATGTTTCAGTTTCTAGATAAGCTTACTAACCTTGCTAATATTGGTGAAGTTTGTGGCCGATGTAAGGTCATTCTAAAGCATCTAAAGCAGCACCATTATGGCGAAAAGTACACAAATGCTGTAAATTGGATTATTACAACATGCGAGGATTATCAAGTAGCCGGATGCCCATCTCTACCGTGGGACCGCATTGAAATTGTGGCAAATATGATTAGTCGGTCTCATCTCGGCCTAAACAGTGATCGCAAGCCTATTTCGTTCCATCTCCAACAGGCAAATGGTGCAATTCTGAACTGGCTCGAGAATGCTCATACCGAGAAAGCTCTACATGGGCTTATCCGCGAAACCCTTAATCCTACAAATTATCAACAGAAGAAGCCTGCTCCAGTATCTACATGGGGGTCCGGTGGAAAGGGATCTAGTGCAGGTCAGATTGCCAAAGTTCAAAAACTACTCGGAGACTTTAATGTTAGCTTTGCTACAGTAGAATCTATGATGAGGAACAGACCTAGTTCTACTTTCGTAGTACCTAGTGGTAGATTTGCCGAAGAGAAGACTGGAGCAAGCAATGCATTTGCCTCTCTGACTCTTGCAGCCACAGATGCGAAAAAGAGTAATAAGAACCGTTCCCTTGCAAAGTGGGGCTCAGATCCGTATAGCGATTTCGGCAAGGTCACTTCTCTACATGAGCTAGCTAGGAAACTAAAGAATATTCAGGATGGTCACCGTCTGGAGATTAGGTATTCTGCAGATGAGCCTATGGCAATGTATGAGTTCTCTAACACGCATAGTGATGCATGGAAGCTACGATCAGAGAACGAAGATGATACAACGACAGGATATAGTTGGTCATTTCTAGGGTACAATTCAGAATATCGTACTCTTAATAGTAACACATGGGGAGGAGTTCATGCAATTCATTTTGCCGGTTCTACTCGCAGCGTATTCGTTATGCAGGACCACCCATATACAACATATAATACCAGATTTACTTTTAAAAAGACATATGATAAGGCATCCATCATGCGGAGTGAGTTTAATAGTAGTAGCAGTGAAAAGGCAAGGCGCACTGGTTTTGGTGCATGGGCACTAAGCTCTATAGCTCATTCGTTTGGTCAGACAGTACTGAGTATTATGAGCCAAGTAACCATGGAGCCTCTTACTAATGAAACTCCTATTCTAGGCCCAGGGTTCTGCAGAAGTAGCAAGGAAGGACATGAAGGAGAGTTTCAATTTGGTAAGGATATTCAGATTCGAGTCACTTCCCACGGCAGGAAGATTTGGCCACCTACTAGCGAGTATCACAGTATCTGGCGATTTGATCCATCTCCAAATCAAGCTACGCTTCCAAAGTCGGTAGCTCCTCCACCTTCTACCAGCGATTGGGTTGAAAAGCTTCGTCAGCTAAAGGCACTGTATGATGAGGGTGTCATTACCAGTGCTGATTTTGAAAACAAAAAGGCAAGTATTCTTGCAAGCAATTAAAAAATGTAAAAAACACAAAAAATAAAAAATTATAATTATCATTTTCATTTTTTTTGCCATCCAGGTTCTCTTTTCAATCTAATATACATTCGAATATTTATGAATAGTATAAACTATAATTTATAAATTATACTATTATCGTCTTTTTTTTCTAGATTTTTTCTTATTTTCATTTTTTCTACGATGTTTTGATTTTTTTTGCGCACGCCTTTTTCCACCACTAAGCTTTTCATAGCTTACTGGGACTGCAAAATCGGGTATGTCAGGTTGTTCATTGTCTGCTAATTCTGATGCATAACTAGCCGCAAGAACATCATCTCCGAGGAATGTGGCAGTGCTAATACCTAGTTCAAGAGCATGCTTATCATCGTGATATTTTTTGAGCTTCTTACTATAATCTACAGCTTCTTTTTTTTGTGGAGGACTTAACGCAAATGTTGTTTCTCCAGTAGGATATGAATGAGTCTTATTTTCGAAATATTTTGGTACTGGGTGATGTCCCTGAGGGTGAATAACTTGTCCTGCAGGTCCAAGTGTTAAACCTAATGCTGACATTGCCGATTTAGTTATCAAAGGAACGCCACCCTTTTGTTTTTTTCGCTTATTTTTATATTTTCTACGGTGTTTTTTTGTTTTCTTATTTTTTTTGTATGATTTTTTACGTGTTTTGCCACCGCGATAAGGTGATTTCTTCTTGCCATGTTTACTCATGCGAGCCATAATGACCTGCATATTGCACTGATCGCAACATTTTCCACTCGCGAGAGGCTCTGCATTATTACCATGCCCAGTTATAAGTTTTCCGCAGAGAACACATGATTTCTTTGCAGACTTTTTTGACGCCGGCATTATATAATATATGAATATTAATATATCAATCTCTGTTCTGACATAAGTTTTACATTAGATATGTTTTGTGTTTTTTCTGGATAATTTCCAATATTATGTCCTTGAAATTGTCCTCTTTCTGAAGTAGAATTATGATTTCTATTAAATGACATATATACATAGCATATAATTAAACTCACGCTGAACACATCTCGCATATTTCATTGTCTCCTTGTTCGACAGTCTTACTAGGGTCAATTGTAAATTGCTGTGGTTGATGTCGCGGTTTTCTTCTCAAATAATAAATACCAGTTTTAAGACGCTTTCCCCATGAATAAAAATGCATAGAAGTCAATGTTTTATAATTAGGATCTTTCATCCACAAGTTTAAACTTTGTGATTGACAAATATAAGCTCCTCTATCTGCTGCCATATCTATAAGATTTTTCATGGGCATTTCCCATACTATTTTATACTTATCTTTGATGTGTTGATCTATGCCATCAATATGTTGAATACTTCCTCTATTTGCAATAATGCTATTTTTAATATTTTCATCCCACATCCCAAGATCTGATAACTCTTTCATCAAGTATTTATTAACAATAACAAACTCTCCTGCAATAGTACGTCTAGTATAAATATTACTAGTAAATGGTTCAAAGCATTCATTATTTCCTAATATTTGAGATGTAGAAGCGGTTGGCATGGGTGCAACCAACAATGAGTTTCTAATTCCGTGTTTCATAATACTTTCTCGCAATTTTTGCCAATCATATCTATTTGATGGTGTAACTCCCCACATATCAAATTGAAATATACCATTAGACATAGGAGATCCAGCAAAACTAGAGTAAGCTCCGCATGGGTTTGCTGTATAATCAACTGGTTCAATCTCGGCTGGAATGGGCATACACTTTTTAACTAACTCTTCAATTTCCGATATTTTCTTGTATTTTCTTCTTGTATCAAGAAGGGTGTAATCTCTATATGAAAAAATATTACAATTCTCGCCTGAATGGTATTTTTTTATAGTAGCCATATCTTTTTCTCTAGATATAGCAATCTCATTAGATGCTTCAAGTGCAGCATGATAAATAGTCTCAAAAATATCTTTATTTAGTTGTTTTGCTTCGTCACTGTTAAATGCTATGTCCATCTCGGCAAATGTATCTGCTAAACCTTGAACACCAATACCAATTGGTCTGTGTAAAAGATTGCTGGTTTGCGTTTTAGGTGTTGGATAATAATTTACATCAATTACTTTATCAAGATTTTTTGCAACTACCTTTGCAACATTGTGTAGTAAATCAAAATTATATTCTTGATTAATTAGATACGAAACTGCGGTATAACCACCAATAATTTTATCATCATGATATAATTGCGGTAATGTTTCTAGATTATGTTGTTTTTTGAAATCTTCAAAATCTGATGGTTCAATGATGATTTCATTATATTCAAGTTTTGCTTTATCAAGTAGTGTTTTCAACATTCTACACCATTTACACTTATCTTTTGTATAAACAACAATTTTTCCAGAAAAAGGTGTTTTATATTCAACAAACTTAGCCAATCCAATACTAGCTAAATTACAAACAGCTGTCTGATTTTTATCACTATATTCAATAATTTCAGTACATAAATTACTACTTTTGATAATTCCTAGATTATTTTGATTAGATTTGGCATTGCAAGCATCTTTATAAAGCAAGTAAGGTGTTCCAGTTTCCATTTGAGCATCTAATATTTTAAACCAAAGATCTCGCGCATTCATAACATTTACAGCCTTACCTTCTTCAACATACTTGTCATATAATGTATCAAACTTCTCGCCATAGGAATCTGCAAGACCTTTACAAATATCTGGGCAAAACAAATGCCATTCTAAGTTATTTTTAACTGCATTCATAAACTTGTCTGGAATCCATAGTCCGTAAAATAAATCTCTTGCTCGTTGCTCTTCATCTCCATGATTTTTTTTGAGATCTAAAAACTGACAGATATCTGCATGCCATGGCTCCAAATAAATTGCAAAAGAGCCATTTCTTTTACCACCACCCTGATCAACGTATCTAGCTGTCATATTAAAAACTCGCAACATTGGAACAATGCCATTAGACAAGCCATTTGTCCCTCTAATATGGGTTCCTTTTGCTCGAATGTTATGAATATGCATTCCAATTCCGCCTGCCCATTTACTAATTTGAGCACATTCTTTCAGTGTATTATAAATGCCATCTATACTATCATCTTCCATAGCAATCAAATAACAAGAACTTAGCTGTGGTCTAGGAGTACCTGCATTAAAAAGTGTTGGCGTTGCATGTGTAAAATATTTTTGCGACATCAAATCATACGTTTCTTTAACTTTCTCAAGGTCGTTTCCATGAATGCCTATTGATACTCTCATCCACATATGCTGTGGCCTTTCAATAGGAACACTGTTATATTTCATTAAATAAGCCCTTTCTAAAGTTTTAAATCCAAAATAATCAATATTAAAATCTCTAGAATAATCTATCATTTTTTCTATAGCTTTTTCATGTGCTTTCGTAATAAGATATAACTGCTCGCTTACAAGAGGCGAATGCTTATCATTAATATCTTTAAACATATATAACTTTTCTACTACATTGCTAAAATTATCTAAAGTATTTTTTTGATGATTCGAAATTACTACGCGAGATGCCAATGACCCATAATCCAGCTTCATTGTGCTCATAGAAGCGCATTGCTCTGCAACCAACTCGTCTATTGTGGTTGTAGGAATACCATGATAAAGTTGATCAATAACTTTCATAGCTAATTTTCCATAATTTATTTTAAGTTTAGGTTTGATATTATTACTAAGATTTTTCATTCTCATCATGATCTTATCAAATGATACATTTTCAATTTCACCATTTCTTTTAGTAACACCTAATTCATCATTGTATGATTGTGCAATACTTGCCATATCTGTGTTATATAATATTATATAAAGTTTAAATCTCTTTATAGAATATCTTTCATAAAGCGTTATAAAAAAATGGAGATTTATTTTATTTTTAATTAGAATATATCTCAGTGTCAATATTTATAATTATACTATTGCTATCTTTCATAATAGTGTCTGTATCTTTGTTTGTATCATCATTTACTTTCATAATAGTGTCTGTATCTTTAATTGTTGCGTCTTGCACTTTCATGATAATGTCTTCATCATTCATAGAGGATTTTGGTTTCACAATTTTAGACTTTACTGTTACAGGTGAATCGATTTTTTTAACTGAAATCAAACATTTAGTATTTGCGATGGGGTTTGTAATATTATTTGTAATATTATTTGTATCATTAATAGTTATTATTTCATTATCAAAACTTTTTTTTCTCTTTTTTCTTTTGTTTGGTGCTCTATGTTGATAACCAGAGATTCTTTCTTTTTTAATAATATCCCACATCTCCTCAAAATAAGGTATTGCTTCATTAAACCATTTTTTATTTCTCAAAACTAAAACTACACTGACCTCATCTAATCTCCAATAAATATTTTTCAACCAATTTTTATTTTCATGCTTTTTCATTTCATTATCAGTCCATATTTCTAATTCTGACTTGCTTATATCTAATGGAGCATATGTATAAAATGGTTTCCTATTGCTATCTAAAAATAGCATCATTATACCTTTTTGTTTATTGTCTTTGGTGCGAGTAAATGTGCCATCTAAAACAAACTCTTCATAATTACTATATTCTTTAAATCTTGTCTCTAGAAAATCACATTCTCTTAGCTCACATACTTCTAACTGTAATTGCATTTGGATCCAATATTCTAGTTTTGGAATACCGGTAATATCTCTATTCACGATATTTTTTACCTCAACCATTCTTCCATATCTTTGTGATTCAGGGTCGGTATTTATACCATCCGGTGACGCAGCTAAGTAATTTAAGCGTCTATGTGGAATACAACCAAACTCACTAACATTGGTTTTATATTCTCTTTCATACCAAGCAATAGAAACATCTTCATATTTTTGCCCCCAATGCAAGGATGATTCTAAATTAAAACGATTGTATTTTTTCATATCAATTGGGGAACATTTCGAATAAATCAATTGATTTCTTACACTATTTGTACCAAAAACTTTCCATATGCTACTAGCCGTTAATGTTTTGTGTCTTTGTAAAAACCATTCGTTAGATCTTTGGTCAGCTTGTGGGATATTATTTAAATATTGGATTTTTTCACTGATCTCATTTTTACTAAGATTAAATCTTACACTGCTATCTCCATAAGATCGCCTAGGATAATTGTTTTCAAAACAATGCTTTGACGCTTTAGATATAATTAAATCTAGTTCTTCTGGATAGTCTCTAAAACATGTTTCACATAATTGCAATGTCATTAATTCTTCTACGCTATATATTAGATCTTGGTGAAAATATGGACTTTTGTATTCTAATATATTAGAAGAAATATACTCATTAATTAATTCACATGCCATAACAAATGCGTCTTGATTATCTTTCGCATTTATTAACGGTTGAATTATTAATTTATCGGTAACATCTTCTAAATCTTTATATGGGTTCATCATTGATACATTGTGGTGTCTTATGTTTATATTTCATTCAATTTTATTGTTCTTAGTAGATTTCTTAGTAGATTTCTTTAATGATTTCAATGGCTTCTTGCCGTTTTTAGGAGGTTTTAACTTTCTAGTATTACCTGGTCCCAAAGAAGATAGAGTAGAAGTTCTTTTCTCAGAACGTTTAAGTGTGAATTTTCTTGTTGATTTATTAAAGTTTAGTCTGGGAATATCTTCAATTATTTCTTTTTCTTTATCATATTTAACATCTCTAGCACGCATCAATTTTTTTTTATTTAAAGATTCTAGCAAATAACCTTTTAACTTTACTAACTCGACCTTACTTATACTTTTTTCAATAGCATATTTTTCTGCATATTCATAAAGCTTTTTTATTCTACTACTTCTATCTAGTCTTGACCATGTAATATTCTTGTGCTCTTTTTTCTCACTTTCTAAAAATTGCTCTACGATATCTGTAGTTGATCCAATTCCTTTCGGCGCAATAGTATGCTTAGGACCATTCATTAGCATTGTTTTATATTGAATATTTCTTAAATCTTGACAGTCGGTTTGATTTTTTTTATCTTGTTTCTTTGGCATAGTATATATGTATTATTAAACTATAGAGTTTAACCTATTTTAAATAAGGTTCTATTTATGTTTATTTTTTAATTAATATATCATAACATAAATCAATATGAGTGACACAAAAAAAATTGTGATTACTGGAAAACAAAATATAGATAGGCTTACAAAAAAGAAAAACAAAAGGATAAGATGTATGGCACAAGAAAAAGATTATAGTTATAAGGATGAGTGTAACATTATAACATGTTTGGTTAATAATGATGTTTCCAAGTCAATTTTTATTGAAACAAAAAAAGAAATAGAGAGAAAAATATCAGGATATAGACAACAAGATCAGAAAAAGCAGGTATTTGATAAAAATAAACTAATTTCTCTCTTAGAAACACTTTTAAAGCTTGATAAATGTAAATTAAAGTGTTATTATTGTAAAGAACGTGTAAAAATATTATATAGGATTGTTAGAGATCCAAAACAATGGACTTTGGATAGAATCGATAATGATAAGTGTCATAGTAATGAAAATACGTTAATCTCTTGTTTATCTTGTAATTTAAAAAGAAGAGTTACAAATAAGGAAACATTCGAGTTTTTTAGAAAGATTACTATTATTAAAAAAGAATAAGATTAAAATGTTTATTTTTTATTCACATGCATTAGTAATATGCAACATTTTATATGGAAAGCGGGAGAACCACCAGAGAGATCTTTTCGCAATAAATCAAATAATACGCCAGAAAATATAGCATTAATGAATAGTCATAATTTTAATAAAAATATTGCTAAAAATATGGGGATAAATCAGGAAACCTTTTCTAAATGTGAAACAGAAATGATAATGAATAAAGAAAAACAAAAAATAAATAAACGTGATAATCTTAATAATAAATTAAATGATCGGTGTATGTTACAGCAAACTAAACAAAATCCGTATTTTCATAAAAGCGATTATATAAAAGATTTAGATGTTCAGGAATCATTTTTAAGACCTAAATCTTCTAATGGTACATATCAAGAAACTATATAACTTATTAAATAAGCATTTAAACGCATTGTTATTGCTTTTATTAGAAAATGAGTTCTAGATATTCTACACAAAATGATCTTTTATTGAAGAATCTATTGAGGTTTTACAATAAAAATAATAATCTTCAAAGAATGCTATCTATTATCAATGGTGAATCAAATATTTCACTTAGAATAGTAGATTGGTTTGCAACAAATTATGCAAAGCAAAACTTCACAATTTATAATGTAAATAATTCGCGATTTAAGGTATATATTGACTACAAACTTAAATTAAGAGCTTATTCAAAGAAACGATTTGATCCTTTTTGTCGATGGGATAGGATTAATATTCCGTATAAAGATGGACAATATATCCAAACAACAATTGGGCAACTAAACTTTTTCAAATGGGCACTGGAGAATAACGTAATTCATTATATTGAAGAGCATTATATTGAAATCGAAGCAGATATGAATAAAAGAAACAGTACTTCTAAAAGAAAAAAAAGCTCTAGTAGTTCAAAAACGCGAAAAAGACGCGAGGAATTATCTGTATCTGCGTCAAAAACAATTTATAAAGAACAGGTTGAAATTGTAGTTAAATTTGATTAGTTATGTTAGCATTTAAATATTATAAGTAAATGCTAACTATGGGAAACAGTAAATCTGTAAGAAAAATTAATTTTGAAGATATGCAAGATATGATAAAAGATATGCGAACTATTATAATCAACACAATGGAGTCTAATATGCAAGATTGTTTAATTACTAGAACAGTTTTAGCGAAACATGAAACAGAACTGTTAAATAAGCTGATAAATACTAATTTACAAGTTAGAATAGTTATATATGGAATAAATGCTACAGATGATAAGATAGTAAAAAAATATAATCAGCTCTTAACATTGGGTTTTACAAATGTTTTGGTTTATCCGGGTGGAATGTTTGAATGGCTTTTATTGCAAGATATTTATGGTTCAGATCATTTTCAAAGTACAAAAACAGAAGTGGATATTCTAAAATATAAAGGAAAGAAAATCTCTAATTTGTTATTAACAAATTACTAATATTTATTTTTCATCCATGGCTATGTTTGCTAGTTGATCGGCTCGCTTGTTCAAGTTTCTTTTCACATGCAAAAGCTTATATGAAGCAATATTTTTTAAAATATTTTTAATATTGTCATATATTTTTTTTAAATTGGCATTTTTAACTTTCCATACACCTTTTAATTGATTTATTACTAACATAGAATCACCTTTGATAATAATATTATTATACTCTTTTTTTCTCGCAAGAATTAAAGCTAAGTACAAAGCTGTATATTCTGCAACATTATTAGTATTAAACCCTATATTTTTATAACCATGATCAATTTCATTATTTTCACTATCATATATAACAAATCCGCATCCTGAATTACCTGGATTTCCTCGAGAGCCTCCATCAAACATTATTGTATAGATTTTATTATTTACTATTGGTATTACACATATTTTACTATTTTTCCTGCAATTATTTTTCTTATTTTTTGAAAACACTGGGACAATTATTAATTTCCGTTTTTTTAACATTATTAATAATAAATTATATATATCTAAAACATATTATTAATAAGTCAATTTTATAAAAAAATATTTTAACAGTCGAACACACAATATAATGTTATAACTACTTAGTAATATTATATTTTCAGAAACTCGAATATATCTGAAACCCAATTATCAATTACATTTGGATTTAATTTTGTATTAATATTTCCATCTAGCGTAATTACTTTTTCTTTATTTGTATGTTTCAACCAATCTTCGTGATATTTATGACAATTTTCTAGATATTCAATAGGGATTATTTCGCCATCCCTCGCGCGTTCGAGTACTCTTTGATTTGCAATAGTTGGTGATGTTTTAACATAAATAATATTTTCTTGTGGAAACTCACTTTGAAACTCATCAAACCATTTTAAATAAATTGAATATTCAACATAGTTTATTTTTTTATCATCATACAGCATTTTTGCAAAAACATTTTTATCTGTTGCCAAACTACGCTCAGAGATAATTATATCAAACCCATCTTTTATAGCTTTTTTAATAAGAGCTAGTCTAGAAATATAAGCCATCATTTGAAAGGTGAAAGCATATTTTTGCTGATCAGCATAATACAATGTCAAAATTGGGGTAGCATTTTCATCAACAATAGTATTCCATGTATCTACTGGTTCTTTTAAAAAACAAACTGACAATTTATTGCAATCTTTGTTATATACAGTATTACCCATTCGGGTCTTTAATTGATCCAGTAATGTTGATTTTCCACTACCAATGTTTCCTTGTACAGATACTATAATAGGGGGCATTTCTTAATAAGAGTGTTGTTTTATTGAGTGATAATTTATCGGTTCAATTTTTTCAGAAAGTTGAAACAGATTTAAATAATATATAAGAAAGTATTTACTATCAAAAATGGATCTTCTTCAAAGAAAACTTACAAAAGATGAATGGGATAGCATTGAGCGCCCAATTACTAGTGATGAATTGCGCATAGTTAAACTTATAAGCGATGGATATAACAATGTTAATATAAAGAAAAACACTACTTCTACTTTACTGCAATATCTTAAGGTTGCAAATAGCAAAGAAATAGATACATATATTTATGTAAAATATCTGGAATCTAATTTGAAAAAAGCGCTGAAATACGCATCAGATGATATTATATTAGATAAAACTAAACTACCAAAAAGATCAATCAAGAAAAAAGATATTATGCGTTTTAATCACGCAGACACACACCTTGACCAAGTGAAAGATACATTATATGAATACATTATTATCGATATGGTGAAAACAACATTAAAACAAAAACACAAAAATAATTGTGATTGGGTTGTAGGATTTTATACTCTAACAAAAATGATAAAATATAGCGTACATGCATGTAATAGAAACTTATTCTCAAATGTTGAAGGAATACTTGATACTTTGGGGGAGTCTCTTGAGCTTAAAAGTCTTGTTTATAATTCAGTTAATCTTATTGAAAAAAATCAAAATCTTTTAAAGTATGCAGACGAGCAGTTGTATGATCATCAAAAAAAACTTTTCACAACAATTAAAAATGTTAAAACGCCACAGTTGGTGTTGTATATTGCACCTACTGGCACTGGTAAAACAATTTCACCGATAGGGCTTTTGCAGGGGAAAAGAGTTATATTTGTTTGTGCTGCCAGACATGTTGGGCTTGCGCTAGCAAAATCTTGTATTAGTGCAGAAAGAAAGGTCGCATTTGCATTCGGTTGCAATGATGCACAGGATATAAGGTTGCATTACTCAGCTGCAAAAGAATATACAAAACATCGTAAAACGGGTGGTATTTTTAGAGTAGATAATTCGGTTGGCGATAATGTTGAAATTATGATTAGCGATGTTAGATCATATATTCCTGCGATGCTTTATATGTGTGCTTTTAATGAAAAGAAAGATCTTGTAACATATTGGGATGAACCAACAATTACAATGGATTATCAAAACCATGAATGTCATGAAATGATCAAAAGAAATTGGACTGAAAATGTAATACCTAATTTTGTACTATCATCAGCAACGCTTCCAAACGAGCAAGAATTGGCTCCAACGATTAGAGATTTTATGGCAAGATTTGAAAATGCTAGGGTTACGACAATTACTAGCTATGATTGCAAGAAAACGATTCCTATGATAAACCGTAATGGATTGATTGAAGCTCCGCATTTCATGTATGGATCTGATTATGACAAAACAAAAGAATGTGCAGAATATTGTAAGAAAAATCCAACTCTTCTAAGATATATAGATTTGGGTGAAATCTCACACTTTATCAGTGCAGTGTGCGAAGAGTTTCCAAGTGCAATTTCTAAAAAACGATACAATATAGAAAGGCAATTTACAGATATAGATGATGTTAATATGTCATCTATAAAGTTATACTATCTAGAATTGCTTTCAAATCTCAAAAAAAATCAATGGGCGAATATTTCAGAGTATATTTCAAGTCAAAGAGAGAAAAGACATGAATCTAATATTTATATTTCAACAAAAGATGCTTATACGCTAACAGATGGTCCAACTATTTATCTAGCGGAAGATGTTTCGAAGATCTCAAAGTTTTGTTTGCAATCTGCAAATATCCCAGTTGAGATATTGCAAGAGATACAAAAAGCAATTAATTTTAATAATATTATAAATAAAAAAATATCTGTTCTAGAAAAAAATCTAGAAGATAAAACTGCCGCTGACGAAGAAGCAGGAAAAGAAAAAAAATTATCTAGTAATACTCGAGGTGATCCAGAGGTAAAGGAATTGCGGAGAAAAATAGCAGAATTGCAAAACTGTGTATTGCCAGTTAGGCTACCGGATGCATTTATTCCAAATATGGCAGAGCATATAAAGCGTTTTGCAGCTAATAAAGATACAACAACCGTATTTAAACCTACTATTAGTGAAGAAACAGTTGAGAAAATTATGTTAGTTGATGATGTTGACGACAGTTGGAAGGTGCTGTTGATGATGGGTATTGGAGTATTTGGTTCAGATGTAAATGATAATTATACAGTAATTATGAAACAGCTTGCTCAAGAGCAAAAGTTATACTTAATTATTGCTTCTACTGATTATATTTATGGTACAAATTATCAGTTTTGTCATGGATATATTGGAAAAGATCTTGGGTTAATGAGTCAAGAAAAAGCAATTCAGGCAATGGGTAGAGTTGGAAGAAATAAGTTGCAATATGATTATACTTTGCGATTTAGAGACGATAATATTATAAGAAAATTGTTTGAATATGATGATAACAAGCCAGAAGTGATGAATATGGCAAAACTATTTAATTCATAAAAATAAATCTTTATAATTCAATAAAAAATATATTATATTTTTGTTTATTTTTTGTTTATTTTTTGTTTTTCAATTATTTCCAGAATGCATTTGTAGGATTGCAGAACGTATTTTGATTTCCTGGCAAATCTTTTTGATCTTCTGGAGCATAAATATCAGTAAGAACGATCTTGCAATAGTAATGATTTTTGTGTCTATCATCTCGCTCATCTTTATTAATAATAAATGGATCGTCAATAACCCGATTTTCTTGAGTGAATGGTTCTGACACAATTCCTTTTGCGACACACTTTTTTGCACAAGAGATGTAGATAACATCTCCTGCCTTTATTTTGCTAATATTTTTTGTAGAACTCCTCCCCCAGGATTGGGTAATCGTTTTATATTTTTCATCTTGAAGTGCTAGCTGAAGCCTTTCAACTGCATTGTAGTTTTTTGGGTTCCAGGATAGTTGCCAGATAGACATGATGTTGTTTGTATTAGTTGTGTTAGTTTGATTTTGTTGTTTGTTTGAAAATTAGTATTTAAAAAGTTTAATTTCAATTTTCTGTTTTTTTTTACATTTTTTACATTTTTTTTACATTTTTTAACTTTCTTCTATCTATTTTATGAACTTCGTTATTTATTCTTTGACATATAATTCTGTCAGATTATACAACTCTTTTTCTAAGATGATTTAATTGACACGAAAACAATGATAAAGTTTTATATTAAATTGGCCCACAATTGTTTTGCTTTATCCAAATCATTTTCATTATCAATATAAATTCTATAAATATATTCTTGACAATTCTTTGGAGCCATAAAACTGGAATAATTTTCTGTTTTATATGCATTTTGTTTATTTTTATTAAAATATACAACATTTTTTAAAGGGTTCTCTCCATTACCACTGATAAATCCTATTTTACATTTCATAATACCTCTATTTGTAATACCATCATTAGTAAGCATATTAATAATTTCATTTAATCTTGCTTCAATATCTTCTTGTTTATCTTTATTATTATTACTCACAGTTACAATTATTTCACCTATCATTTTTGGAAGTTCTCTTTTATCTAATTTGTCTTTTAATTCTCTTATTGTTTGAGTAAAAGGAAATGAAATGATATCATCATATAAATATTTAAACTCCAAATTACTGTTAGATATAATATTATTAAATATATCTGTTATGATATATTCGCATGATTTCACAGTATGATGATGATATACTTTTTTATGTAATCTATATCTGGTTTCAAATAATGATATTATTTCGTCTTGTAATTTATCTGGCCAAACCAATACTGTATTTCCCTCAAAATCTTTTATATCACACATCGTAATCAATCTTTCATATTTTTCACTTAATCCAAATCCTAAATGATAACTATCTCTTTGAATATAATCTATTTTATCTACATCTATTGAACAATATTTGTTTGCCACAATTTGGAAAAGCCAATTATTTTTTACATTTTCATTAGGATTTATTAGTGAAGTAATAAATGTTACTTCATCTTCAGTAAATGGCATAGTATTTTCTTTTACCATTTTTTTAAATATTTCTATTCCTCTTTCTTCGTGTTCCATGTCATTTTCACCAATAATATAATCATCATATAAATGACTGAAAGGACCATGACCAATATCATGAATTAATCCTGCGATTTGCACTAATTCTATTAATTCATCAGTTATATTTTTATCTGGGTTTTTTTCTTTTAATGAAAGCAATAATTTTTTAGCCAAATGACTTACTCCCAAAGAATGCTCAAATCTTGTATGGTTCGCACTTGGATAAACTAAATAAGTAGCTCCTAATTGCCGTAAATTATGCAAGCGTTTAAACTCAGGAGTATCTATTATAAATCCCATGCGTTGGGTTATATTAATAAATCCATATAATGGACAGTTTATTTGACGACTCATAGTATTCGATAATAATTATAATTTTAATATAATAAAAATATTCAATTTTCTATTTTTTTATAATTTGGTAAGTTTTACATTACCTGAAATGCTGTAATCGTTTTCATTATAGGACCAATCATAATCGTCCTCTAATGCAGTGAAACCTTCATTATTAATTATTTCAATAACTTTTTTGTATATAGAATCTGATTTACTTATTGGCTTATCATCTTTTGTAAAATATTCAATTTGATTATCACCATCCCATAATTCCTGTGGTTCATAGCTACAGATAGAATCGATGCTATAAATATTGGGGTTTTTAATATAATTATCATAATCTTCTTGCAGAATCTCTCCATATATTACACCTTCTTTCCAAATTGTTTTATTACATATAGTGTATGTATGATCATCTATATGTTTTGATATAGTATTTATTTGAGAAATACTATTTTTTCCACAAGGATTTATTTCGCAATAAATATATTCGTCTGCCATTTTATTTTTCCAAGTATATTTTCTTACTATTTATCGTCTCAATTTAATTTTTTATTTAATTATTAAATTGAAACTATTTAAAAACACGGACATAAATTATAATTATAATAATGGAGCTTCGAAGCGGAACTATCGTAAATACGACTACAGTGCCTACATGGGTACCAACCCTTGATGGCGAAGATTATATTCCCCACACTGTAACAGAAGAGTTTCCCTGGGACTGGTCTGTTCGCCTTCGTGAGTATATTGAGGAGGATAACTGGTGTCCAGAAACAGCTTATTATTTCGTGGATTTTCTGGACCGTACTAGTAATGATTGGGTAGATATTTGTTTTGCACCAAGTTCAAAAAATGATACAAAGAGTTTTGGAGAAACACTTATGAATATTGTTTATCAATTTGAAGCTCATGCACAAGGTATGCTGACTCGCCCCCGAACACGCGAGCATTCTCAACATATGCAAGATAATCATGGATTTTATCACGGTCTAGTAAGAACTGCGCATGATCTTAAGGTAACCTGGGTTGTCGCAAAAAATGAACTATAAAATCAATAAAACAAAATAAAAAATTATTTATAAATATTTTTTATAAATAATTTATTCAAACCACATTAAATCATCCATTGCTTCCATTTTATAATAATATTCACAATAACACTTATTAGCACATGTACTATATACAACAATACAATCAAGGTTTTTATTATAAGCTATATGAGAAACTTTATTAACATATTTTTTTTCAATATAAAATGTTTCAGATTTTATTAGTGATTTTAATTTTTCATCTAAGACAACCCATTGATATGTATATGATATATGCAAATTAGTAGTATATGATCTTTTTCTCAATGTTTTTCTACCTAAAAACCATATCTCATTATTGATAGAAATCCCATGCGATACCCATGTTGTATGAATTAAACTATTGCCTTCACATATTATTTTTTTATTAGTAAAATTATATTTATTATAATTACTTTCATATAAACATACTTCTATTGAAGGATACCATGATAAAATTGCATATATATTTTTATTTTGATTCTTAAAGAAACTGATATCATTATTTTCGATTGGTATCCATAATTTTTTATTAGCAATTTGAGATCTATTATTAATAATTACAGTAACTTGTTGATTATTATTTATAGCTTTAAAAGTAACAATATTATTTGGACCTATTTTTGCGTCTAACAATCCAGAAACAGTTTTTTTTACTAAAAATGGAGTTTTTATATTTTTTATTTCAGATGTTTTTTTATTGTACAATGTAAAAAAATAAGCAGCATAAGGATTTTTTAAATATAACATGTTATCATTCGAATAATCAAATGCAATATTATTTTCAAATAAGTAGTTGTATTTATCAATCTTGCAAACATTATGTATATTTTTGTATTTTTTAAAAATATATGCTGTTGCTTTATAATAATAGTTTAATTCATTTGTATTATATATGGCTTTCTCTAGCCATAACTTACTATAATATTTACTATCATGATTATACAATTTTTTAAAATTATAATCTAGATTTTCTCTGTAAAAATCAATAACTTTTATTATGGGAAAACCAAAAAACGTAACTAAAATAGTATTATTATTATTATTATTAACATATGGTTGCTCTAATTTCATATTAATATATTCAACATTAAACTTAATTGCAATATCATATATCAGTTGTGGTCCAGTTGGACAAAGACTATTATAACCATAATATTGATTAACTATATTTTTTATAATATTATCTATAGCTGCTTTTAATATTTTACTACCTTTTTGTGACGCCATTACAGCTTGCCATAATCCATTTACTGTATCGTGAGAATTAATATAATTTTCATCGCTATATGTTTCAATATTATATCCTGGTGATACTTTATTACTTTTTAAATCATCTACTCTTAGAAACTCCTCTTTTCGTAATAAATCTAATTCATAGCAAATAAGTTTAATATCTAAATATATCCCACCTTCTTTATAAAGAACACAATATCTCCAAAGATCTGCTTTATATGCAGTAGGTGCTAACATGTCATATGCCCATAAAACTTCACTATCAAAATTAGTTTTAATATATCCTCTGCATTCTTCATCTGTAAATAAAACAAACTTTATATGTTTATTTCTTTCTTTCATAACTTTAAATTGCTCATCCCATATTGGATGCATATCTTTAGTGTGCCATGTTTGATAAACAACTGGAGGTATTACATTTGGTTTTTTTCTATAATTGTCTAATAATAATTTATTTTCCATATATTATTATTTATCATATTTAAAATAACTTTATACTTCAATTCAAAAAAAAAATATATTTTGTATTTATTTAAATGATTTCACAATTTTTAATTTTTTCTTTTTCTTTTTAATTTCGCAACATGCACAATCTTTTATATTTTTTTTGATCCATTTTTTATCATGATGCACAATCGGCAATGTATATTCACTATTTTTACAATTTAAAGTGGGATATTTTTTATATAATTTAAATATGGCTTGTTCTTTCATTTTTGCCTCTATCATAATATCTATTTCTACACCATATTTATCTGGGATTTCCATCAAATATTGCGGAATTGTTTCTATGTAATCACTATGATGACCTGTTCTTCCAGATCCTTGCTCGCTTACATGAAACTTTGGTTTTATATTTCTTCTTTTCCACGAGTCTAATATTTCTGATATGTATTCAACTGCTGGCTTAAAAGACTCCGCTGGGTGCATTTTACAGTAACAATTATAATGATGTGTGTCAAACACAACAGGAATATTCACCTTTTTTGAAACATATAAACAATCTTCTATTGAAAAGCATTTTTCACAATTTTCTAAAACAAGTCTGTTTCTTACATTTTCTGGCAAAAGCATATATTGTTTGCACCATCTTTCTAGAGTAGCTTTCTTGTCATTATATATTCCTCCTCCATGAACTACCATAACAGAATCTTTACCTGCATCTATAAGATCCAGTACATCAGCATGATATTTTAAATCCACGATTGTTTGTTGAAAACTCTTTTTATTTGGTGTTCCAACCACATTGTATTGTCCTGGATGAAATGTAAGCCTTTGATTGTATTTTTTCGCTTTGATTCCTATTTTTCGTAGCAAATCCTTTGCAAAATCAAAACTATAATCTTCTACTTTTGGATTAGATTTATGAGGAAACAACTCGCTGCTTAATCTAAATACTTTAATTCCATTTTCTTCATTCCAATCTATCATTGTTAAAACATCTCTGAGATTTTGAAGTATTTTTTGTTTTAAAACATCAATGCCTTTTTCTTTAACAGTCCGTATAATCATTTTTCGTGAAGCAAATACTGATGGTTTTTGAGCACGAAGAATTGTATTTAAGCAACACAATCCAAGTTGTATTTTTTTGTTGGAACTCATTATAGTTTATTTGATATGTTATTTGAGATAAGTTATTTAAGATAAGTTATTTTATTTTTATTATTTCAATTTTAGGATAAAACTAATGTTTTCTTGCATTATATTATAATGTCGCACCGGTTGATTTTTACAAATAAAGCAAATGGTTCTATTGAGAATAGGTATATACCTGGATCTGGTGTAGGAGCTAGATCAAGATTTGTTAGAAAGGCTTTATCTAAAAAAGCGAAAAGCAAGAAAGAATGTCAAGATAAAAATATTAATTTACAAAATATTAATTTGATGTATGGTTGAATGAAATTATACTGTGAATCTCTTAGAAAAATATAATATATTTAAAGGTTTAAGTGTAAATATATTAACTAACATGTTTCGTTCATTGAATAGAAAGACATTTTCATTATATGATGTAACTTTAACTAAAACATTACTGAATATTCAAGAATACATTCCATTACTTGAAAAGAAAGGTATTTTCGATAGTATTTTATCAAAATCACCCGATGCAATAGAAGTAGGATCTTTTATTTCGCCTGAAGTTTTTCCTCAAATTAAATATTCAGAGGAATTATTTGAATACGCTAAAGATAAATGTGAAAAAACAGATATTTATATGGTGGTTCCTAACTTTTGTCAATATTTTGATAAAGCTGTAAATCTTGGAGTTGAAAATATATCAATTGATTTATCAGTTTCAGATGAATATATGAAAAATAATATTTATCAAGATTTTAGCACTGCTAGAAAAACTATACTTGAAAATATAAATAAAAATAATTTTAAGAATACAAAGGTATATTTAGATAATATCGGGTTTTGTCCATATAAAAAAGAAAAATTACATCTGCGCGAAATATTTATGAAGATAGAATCAATTTTAGAATGTGACGAAATCACCCATGTTTGTCTGGCAGACAGCAATTGTACTATGTGTTGGAGTGAATGGAATAGAATATTTGATATTATTTATAAAAAACAACTTCCTATATCTAAGCTAAGCTTGAAACTAGGAACAGATAGTAAAGGAAAATATTTAGGTGATGTTAGATATACATTGCTGACTGCGTATTTTAAATCATTAGATAAAATTGATATTTCTAATATTGATCCTTTGGATAATTTATATTCAACACAAAGTGATAAACAAGTTATAGATTACAAGATATATGATGATATTATTGAGTCTATTAACAGACAAATACAAGTTAGTAGTATTTGAAAATTATCGTTAATAAAATAATAAAAGTAATGATTTTATTCAAGTGATAAAGCAGAAATAAAAAAAATACTTAATAGCTGCACTATATTGGCAATCTTGATACGTTCCAGACGGATACCGCCATGATCTTCATAACCAACTGTTGTCTGGGTAATCAAACTAAAGTACATACAATCTAACATAGAATATCTCTTTTTTTTATGGATATTAGAAACTAATGACAATTCATCATAATCATAATCCTGCAAAAAATAATATAATACCCCGAAAAACAATACGGCCAATAAATTATAAAAAATAAAATATTTAGTTTTTTTGAAAAAATGTAAATGCAATAACATTATATATACATAAAATAATATATATTATTTTTCTGAATAAATTGTGTAAATGATTTCTTATAAAATTAAAAATCATTTACAAACCTTACCTAAGACGCAAAACTAAGTGAAGAGTCGAATCTTTACTTATGTTGTAGTCAGAAATGGTTCTTCCATCTTCTAATTGCTTTCCTGCAAAAATAAGACGCTGTTGGTCTGGTGGAATGCCTTCTTTGTCCTGAATCTTCTGTTTAAGGGTAGCAATTGTATCAGAAGGTTCTACTTCCAATGTAATTGTTTTCCCAGTTAGAGTTTTTACAAAGAGTTGCATTGTAATATATATAAATATATTTTTTTGGTTAAATAAAAATATTAGATTAAAATAGTATGAGTTTTGATTCTGTGTTAGTATTATATTGTCCCACATGTAAAATACCTGTTGCAATTAAAGTAAATGAAATTAATTGTGCAATATTTCGCCATGGGGTATTAAAGTCTAATAACAAACAAATTGATCCACATGCTACAAAAGAAATCTGCGACGACCTCATTATAAATAATAAAATATATGGTTGTGGGAAACCATTTACGTTAAAAAAAAATAAACATAATTCGTGGGTAGCAGTAAAATGTGGATATATATAAAGATTTAAAAACATATAATTAACATTATTATAAAATGATAATAGCAGATTATATATGGATTTCTAAAAAACATTATAGATGGAAAACTCGAGTTTTTAAAGATAATGAAATACAAGATGTAAAAAAAACAGATAATTGGCCTATTTTGAATTATAATGCAATCTCAACAGGAGAGGCAAGTAATGAAAATACTGAATTATCGCTTACACCCGCGTTTATTTGTAAAGATCCTTTCAGAAAATCAGCCAACTCGTACATTGTATTTTGTGAAACCAATTTAATTAAAGAAACCACTAGAAAATGGTGCATAAATATTATAGATGAAAATAAAGATATGGACCCTTGGTTTTGTATGAAACAGGAATATTATATTATAAGCAAAATAACAAAAAGACCATTTGGCATTCCAATTATGACTGAGCAAAATAATAGCAATGAACAAATACATCCACAATATGCAGCTAATGGCATAGGTAATTATTACTGTTGTATGGGAAATCAATATGGAAGGCAAATTGCGGAAACACATATGCAATTATGTTTAGATGCAAAAATAAATATCAAAGAGATTAATGCATCTCTTGGTCCAGCTCAATGGAGATATAAAATAGGTATATGTAAAGGAGTCGCTGCAGGAGATCATCTACATGTTAGTAGGTATATTTTAGAGAGACTAGCTGAAATGAATAATGCTGTTATTTGTTGGCACCCCAAGCCATTTAAAGATGGTTGGAATAGATCTGCGTGTCATACAAATTATAGTAATAGGTTTATGAGAAATGGTGGTGATAATGGTATAGGAAGTATTTATATTGAGAAATGTATTAGAGGAATGATGTTGTTTCACAATGAAATAATTCACACATATGGAGATTATAATAAAGAAAGGCTTACTGGCCATGATGAAACATCAAAGTACGATACCTTTACGTGGAGTGTAGGTAAAAGAAACACTTCTGTTAGAGTTAGTAATAGTGTGTGGGAAATGGGAAAAGGGTATTTAGAAGATAGAAGACCAGCATCTAACTGCGATCCTTATTTAGTAATCGGACATACGGTTTATGCGGATGTTTATTATATGCCAAATTACTGAATCTTCGATAATAATTTATATTAAATACAACCAATAAAATATATTTTAAAGGAATATTTTCTACATTTAACATATATACATAATGGCATTTACTAGATTTCATGATGATCAAGCAAGAGTTGAAAAACAATTACAAGAATTGACTGGTCCCGGTAGATATATGATAGACACTCCTGGGAATGGACCAGCTCCTCCTTTCATGGAAGACCCGTTTATTCGTTTGCAAAAGTGGGGTGCAAATCTAAGAAGCAATACAATTAATTTAGAGAGCGAACTATTAGGAATTAAACAAAGTGTAGGGAAAGATTGTGTTAATAAATCGATAGCCTCAGTTAAATCATCTGCTTTGAAATATCCGAGTATGAATCCAATAACTCAACAAAGTAGAGCGACGCATCCTGCTTGGATGGTTAGAGATTTAGAACAAGATAATTTCCAATATCTTTTTTTAGATCCACAAGAAAACACATGCATTCCTTTCCACAACAATCTTAATACAAGATTAATAGAGAGAGATAATTTTAAAACAGTTGTGCCAAGTTTAATTAATAACGATAATGCAAATTATACATCACAATGAGAAAAGTCGGTGGTGCGGGGATATATAAATAATAATCTAATAAGCTTTATATAGATGGCAGAATTAGCAATTCCACTAATAGGTCTTGGGGCAATGTATATTATTTCAAATAAAGATCAAGATAAAAAGAGTAAGGATGGTTTTAGTAATATGAGTGCAAGAAATAATAGTTTGCCGAACGTTAATCCATCAATCTCTCCTATAAATTATCCTATTTCAAAGGATGAATCTCATAATAATATAAAACGTTATGTGAACTCGAATCAGGTAACTGATAAATATTATAGAAAAGAGCATGTAAGCAAAAATGTTGAAATAAATAATCCGCCAAACAGTGTTGGTGGTTCAACTCAGGTACAAATGGGTCTTACTGGAAATCCTATTGTGAAATCTGAGTTTAAACATAATAATATGGTGCCATTTTTTGGAGCAAAGATAAAGGGTTCTACTGGAAATCACAATCAGGCGGAAAGTAGATTAGATCATATGCAGGGTTCCGGATCTCAACATATTAGAAAAAAAGAACAGGCGCCATTATTTAAACCTGAAAAAAATATATCATGGGCAAATGGTATGCCAAATATGAATGATTTTTTTCTTTCAAGGCAAAATCCAAGTCAAAGAATGGCAAATGTAAAACCATGGGATGAGAAAAAAGTTGCACCTGGGTTAGGTTTAGGATATACTACTGGTGGAAGTGGTTCTGGATATAATGCTGGTGTAGAGAATAGACAACAATGGCTCCCTAAAAATGTAGATCAACTTAGAACAAAAACAAATCCTAAAATAAGTTATAATTTGAATGGTCATCAAGGTCCAGCAGCTTATCATATTAAGGATTATGCGCACTTAAAAAATCATGGCAAGATTGAAAAAAATAGACCAGATACTGATTATGAATTAGGGCCAAAAAGATGGTTCACTACAACAGGTGTTGAGAAAGCACAAACTGTAAGAGGTATTGAAGTAATGCAGCCTCAAAGTAGAAGTGAAACAACTGCTGAATATTTTGGAACAGCTGGGCAAGATGCAAAGGTCACATATGTTCCTGGAAATTACAAAAAATCTCATAAACATCATTTAAGGGGTCCTGGATTAGCAGCGCCATCCGGAAAAGCAGGTCCATCTAGTGGAGATTATGGTAATGGTAGTTATCAGAATTATTGTAATAATCGCGTAACAACTGAACCAACGGATCGTGTTGGAGGAGTAGAAGGGCTAGTGAAAGCAGTTATTGCGCCATTAATGGACATACTAAGACCTACGCGAAAAGAAAATATTGTTGGAAATGTAAGACAATATGGAAATGCTAGGTCTCATGTATCCGATGGACATATTTACAATCCAGCAGATAAAACAAGGACAACTATAAGAGAGCAGACAACTGGGTTGTTAGATAATAATCATTTAAATGTTCAGGGCCAAAAACAATCACAAGATGCATATTTAGTATCAAAACACCAAGCTGTTTCACAGGAAAGAGATTCAACAAACTATGAATATGGAGGCGTGGCTGCCCCAGCGGTATCTTCTGCAACAAAAAGTTATGCAGCAGAGTATAATCAGCGAAACAATCCAAAAAAAACACATGTTAGTCGCCCTTCCCCTGGTAAAATGGATACATTTAATAGTAATCAAAATATTCATATTACAAAGAAAGATTCAGATCGTGTAATGAATAGAAGTTACGCAACCTCAGCTAGAATAAATACAATACCAAGTGTGGAAACATATGGAGGGGTAAATATGAGTAAAATGCACAAACACGAAACAAATGACAGAATAAATCCAGATATATTAAAAGCTTTTAAAGAAAACCCATATACTAAAAGCTTAAATAGTTGGTAATTATCTCTTGAAATATTAAATCACAAAAAGAATGATATAAATATTTATCTATATCATTCCATTATTAAACATCTTAAAGTATTTGTATTTAGGTTTAATAAGCATGTCTCTAAAGATTCATAGTAATATACAGAAGAAGTTGGATTTATTTCGTAAAAATAACAATATTCCAAATATAATTTTTCATGGACCGTCAGGAAGTGGTAAAAGAACTATTGTTAGTAATTTTATTAAAGCCATATACAATGATAATAAAGAATTACTCCGATCATATGTGCTTTTCGCAAATTGTGCTCATGGAAAAGGTATTAAGTTTGTACGGGAGGAATTAAAGTTTTTTTCAAAATCAAATATCACTTCTAGCAATATAACATTTAAAACAGTTATTTTATCAAATGCAGATAGTTTAACAATTGATGCACAATCTGCGCTGAGAAGATGTATCGAACTATTTAGTCATAATACGAGATTTTTCATTATTGTTGAAGATAAATATAAACTTTTAAGACCAATTCTCTCTAGGTTTTCTGAAATATATGTTTCTTTGCCAAAAATTAAAAATAAAAAGATAAACCTGCATAGAAAAATACTAGATAACCAATTTGGAAAATGCAATGATACTAAAAAGGCTGTTATGTGGATAAAAAAATACATTCCAAAGAAACAAAACTATAAAAAAATATTTGAGTTTTCATTAAAAATGTATGAACATGGATTCTGTGGATTAGATTTTATGGCATATATAGAATCATGTAAAAATATTGATGATATTACAAAATACCATATGCTGATGCTTTTTAATAAAGTTAAGAGAGATTTTAGAAACGAAAAATTATATATATTATTTATGTTAAATAATTATTTTTTACGTTCTAATGACAATATAACAAATGTGGTAAATATGTAATGGACGACTATTCTGTTAGTAGTTTAACTGAGTCAAAAAACGAGTGGTGTGCTAGGTTAGTTAGTATTTTAACACCTGCCATTGTTGAAGGTTTAAAATCTATTTTTCAAGAAGCTGTAAAACTTTGTCAAGAAAACGACGAGTTTGAAAAATATTTATTAACATTTCAAACATTTTTAAGTAGAGTTCCAAAGTGGAATGATAGTATTATTGAAGAAGAGAGAAAAAGAATAAGCACCGTATCTGGTTGCAATTATATAGAAGATCTTATTACGTGTGTTCATATTATTCAATTAAAAGCATTAACCTGCATTAGGGTTGGACAAACACAAAAAAAGATTGACATTGATATACCATCTCCGGATGTTTTTGTTCATAAAGTTTATACAAATGTAGCTAGAAAGGTTTATACAAATGTATATTTATTCGAAAAAGATATTCCTCCTTTGCAAGTTCAAAAGCATAATCGTGAGTTGGAAGTTATGATTAAAGAGTGTATTATGCAAACTATTCGAGATACAATGCCTATTGAAGATATTCTTCGCGCATATATGGCAGAAACTACTGAGGAAGATGTAGAAGTTAAAAAAGAAATTATTGAAACACCTGCGCCAGAACCTGAACCTGAGCCAGAACCAGAAAAAGAAGTAGCAGCAAAGGAATCTACAAATGAAACTAATAAAGGTTCAGAAAAAATCGAAAAAACCGAAAGTGATACAAATAAAATGGAAGTCGCCGTCGAAAGAATGCAAGAAACATTTGATGTTGTTACTACGCCAGAGATGCCATCGAATATTGCCTTCTCGGATGTAGATTCAACTATGGATACCAACGGAGTAGAAGGTAGTATAAATGCACCAAAAGATATCGAACGTTTAGAGAAAATTGCATTTGATGCAAATGAAAGAAGGAAGGCAGAAGAAGCTGAATATGATGATGAAGATGATATGCCATTAACAATTGGACAAGAAGTCAAATTAGAGATTGCAGATGTGAATGATTTAAATCGAGATGTTGCAATTAAGCCAATTCCGTTGCTGGACGTAGAAACATTAATTTAATGCGTTAATTAAAATAATTCAAAATAATAAACTATCATAATGGAGAATAGCTCATTTATGATAGGAATTGCTATTGCAGTTATTTTTGTACTTTCAAAGTTTATTGAGAAAAAATATGTTGTTAAGGAAGATATCGCAGTTAAACATATGGTTCGCGATTCCTTACTAGTTTATGTTAGTTCTATTGCTGGTTTATTTGTAATCAATCAAGTTGGTGAAAATGTAAGCCTTGCTTCTCCAACAGTGGCCTTTACTGGAACACCAGACTTCTAAATAATTTATTTTATTGAATTAATTAATAAAATAAATCTTTTATAGTTCATCACTTTTTTCAGATAAATTGTTCCTTTGTCTAAAAATATAAGTATTATTTTGAGGGTCTTCGTTATTATTTACTTGTATAACATTAGTATCATTTCCCACTCCACTTCGTACTTGTATTGTTGGCCTTATAGGCATCGACCCTCTTAAACCTATATTAGGTCTATTAGGAATAGTAATATCATTTTTTATTTTCGCTTTGTAAAATGCAGTGCTTTGTTGTGTTTTTCTTTTTGCTTCCAAATTATTAGTTTCTATATCTAATGCATCTTCTTTTATTGTAAACTCGATTGACTCTTTTTTAAACTTAAGATTTTGCTCTCTTATTGTTTTTAATAATTTTTTAACAGTTTTTGTATCAATTATTTTTTCAAACTCACATGTTAATTTCTGTTTTTTTTCAATAAGCGGTACGAGTTCTTGATATAAATCATTATCTTCATTTTTCCAATCCGCTTTTAATCTTTCGAGATCACCTCCAGCCCACATTTTATCATAGCACCACGTATTTAGCTTATCATTTCTAGTTTGTATTTCTGTTAAAAAATCGGCACATTGATGTCTAATGTTATTTGTTGCTTCTTTTCTCTCTTCTATCTTTTTATATTTTGCTAATGCTAGTACTAATCCAGTATATGCTGTAATTATCAAAGAAAATATATCAACTGTATCTTCAGATACAAATCTTTCACAATTCGCCGCTTGAACAACCGATGATATTGATGATAATATTATTATTGATATTTGCACAATATCTGCCCAAAAAGTATATCTATTGTATGTTTCATCAAGTATCTGGACTCTATGCTTAAACTCTTCTCTAATTAATTTATTATGATCCTTGTAAGCAGTTATTCTTAACAAACTATCTATGTAGGCGTCTTCATTTCTTACAGATATTACCTTTTCTCTCATTTTGTGTTTTAAAATATCTTGCATGCTATTGATGCTAGTATCTTTTAAAGATTGATTCATCATAATTATAGTGATAATGATATTATATAATTATATTTTTTACGTGTATTGTGGTAAGCTATCAATATTAATTATTTTTGCATTTTTACTTATTTTTTTCTTGCCCAAAACATATCTATTAAAATAAGATTGTTGTATTACTTTTTCTGGCGTATGATTATGAACAGTTCTAGAAATCATTTTATAAAGTTTAAAATCAGGATATCGTTCTTCGCCATTATTTTTATATAAAATATTTCTATTTTTGTCGTCGTTGCACCATTCAATAATTAATCTTTTCATTGCGTTTTCCGGACTTTTTGGATTTTCTTTTATATCATCGATAATAAAATCAAATAAAGAACATGCTAATCTACACAAATCAAAACTATAATTTGGCTCTAATCTAGGTTTATCTGGGTTAAAGTATGGTTCAAAATTATACTGTGTTGCCGCATCTCCTTTTTGATGATAACTATCACTACATATTACATTTCCTCTGAACTTGTAAATTGCTCTCCCAAAATCGATTATTTTAAAAATACGACCAAATGTTGGTATCTTATAATGGCGATTGTTATATTTATAATATATGTATTGTTTTGGAGTAGTAATATACATCACATTATTAGTATGGAGATCATTATGTGTAAAATCAAATATTTTTTGATAAATAATTAGTTGCATAATAATTTGAGTAATCATTGACCCCCACTCTTTATCAGTAAGAGAATCTGCTTTATCAACTATAAGAGTATCCATTGTTTCATAACATTTTTCCAAAGCAATAACTTGAACTGGAAAAGTATTAATTGTAGCAATTAAAGTATCTTCTGATGCAGTAGAATAACTAGTACTATCATCATCATCGTCGTCTGAATCACTGTCCCTCTCGTTATCAGTATCAGATGATCTAGATGAACAATCAGACTCAGAGCCAGATTCTTTATTTTTTTCTTCATTTTCTTGGTCGTCTTCTTCTAGGTCTCCATTTGTAGCACTATCTAAAGAAATTGCAACATTTGAATCCGGCTTACTTTTTGAGATATCATATGAAAACACTAAATCTACTTTTTTTTCTTCAACGATATCATCACTTATTTTCATATCGCTAAAAATACTATCTAAATGAGATATATCATTTATATCACCCAGATTTAAAAAATCATCAGAGAGATTTTCAGTATGCGTTATTATTCTATTTTTGTTACTTCTAGTATCAAAATTAAAAAAATTATCTGCAAATGAATTGTCTATATTAAACAAAGTACCTCTATTTTTATGAAAAAAATCAGAGTCGTTTAAATATTCAACATCGTCGGCAATATTAATTTTAAAATTATTTTTCTTTCCTAAGAAAGAGCCATAAAAATCAATGCCGTGTATTATACCATGATTATGTAATAGCTGACTCGTTAAATATGTAAAAAATGAATCGACATAAGCAGCATTATTTGGATCTTTAACTTTTGCATGACAATCTGAATGATTATATTTTGGAAGATTCATTAAATTAACATTCTCATCATATTTTCCAATAAGGTATTTTGTTGGGTCTAGCAATGGACTATATTTAAAAAATATTTCTGCATTTTCTTCATTGTTTTTACTATTCATAATAATTCCTTTACAACTATTATCATCAGTCATCGTTATAATCCTTCTTAAGTATTTCTTGTTGTTCAGATTTATTTTGTCATAATTTTTGTCATTTAAATCAAAGAACTTTTTGTATAAAGGTACATAGTTTTGTGGTTCTTTAATATCCAATAGCTCGTTTCGTTGAACTGATTCAAATAATGATGCATTATCATTTTTTCTATAAGTGAAGTTCATTAGTGAAAATATATATTTATTTTTTAAATCCTAAACTTAATTATGCGGATAATACATTAAATAAATATCTTTTTACAAATCACACAATAAATGTCGACACAACTAGAGTTGAGTAAATGGAGTATGAGAAATATCAGTTTTAGCCCAGATGAAAACAAAGGTCCAGTTATTGTATTAATTGGTAGGAGAGATACAGGTAAATCTTATTTAGTAAGAGATCTACTGTATTATCATCAGGATATACCAATAGGCACAGTAATATCTGGAACTGAAGCAGGGAATGGATTTTACAGTGAACATGTTCCTAAATTATTTATTCACGATGAATATAATAGTGCAATTATTGAAAATATTCTTAAAAGGCAAAGAACTGTTCTTAAACAAGTTAAGAAAGAAATGCAAAACTATAAAAAAACAACAATTGACCCACGAGCATTTGTTATTCTTGATGATTGCTTGTATGATGCTAGTTGGACAAGAGATAAAATGATGAGATTGCTCTTCATGAATGGTCGTCATTGGAAAATCATGTTGATTATTACAATGCAATATCCACTTGGTATTCCACCCAACCTAAGAACTAATATTGATTATGTATTTATCCTTCGAGAACCATATATCAAAAATAGAAAGATTATTTGGGAAAATTATGCTGGGATGTTTCCTACATTTGAAAGTTTTGCACAAATTATGGACCAATGTACAGAAAATTATGAATGTCTTGTAATTAATAACAATGCGAAAAGTAATCAATTAAAAGACCAGATATTTTGGTATAAAGCTGATCCTCATGCTACATTTAGATTAGGGTCAAAAGAGTTTTGGGATTTGTCAAAAGATTTAGATAGTGATGATGAAGATGTTCAGTCATATGATCCAAATACTTCTAGAAGAAGTCGAGGGCCCAGAATAAGTGTTAAAAAAAGCAAATGGTAATTATCATTCGGCATCTATTATTGTAATAGTTTCGTTTACATTATAAACTCTTACACCATCAGTTACTGGCATTGTAAATACATTATCATCATTCACTATAATTACCGGTTCTTCTGGATGTATTAAGTTTTGCACAATCCTATATTCTTTTAAACATGATCTACAATTACATATTCCTGCTAAGAAAAATAATACTATAGAGAAAATTAATACTATATCCCAAAAAGGATTCATATTAATATTCTATAACGGATTATCTTTAAAAATATATTTTATAAATAATAATTTATTACGTATTTAATAAATTATTTAACGATTCTTATTTAACGATTCTTATTTAATTCAATCTTTTTTGTTGAGAATATCAGAAAGACCATGATCAGTGTTTTTATCAATAACTACATTTTCATCTTCGAATAATTCTTTCCTAATGTCTGCAACTGAAACATCGTCACCGAGTTTTCTATCCATTGTAGAAATATCCTTTACACTAACCAGATTTCCTTGTTCATCAATAGTTTGTGTCAGAACATTTCCAGATTTCAGCGCTTTTTCTTTATTATCTTCAATAGCTTTCTTTTTAGCAGATTTCACTCTTTGTTCAAACTCTTGCTTTGCCTTTTTCTCATTCTTATTTTTCTCATGCATTAGCTGATTCAATTCATCTTCCAGATATTCTACTCTACCCGTCTTATACGCTTCAGGATGAAACGGCATCCACATTCCAACCGGACCAACAAAAACATCGTGATTAGGGTCTAGCTCTCTCAAAAGCTTTGCTCTTAATTCAGCTTCACCCTGATTTGGGTAAGAACCTCTGATTTTAACACCTCTAGTGCTTGTTTGGAACATGTTAGATTCATCATATTCAGAAGTTAAACGGTCCTCATTATTATCAATAAATGTTTTGTATTCATCCGCCAAAGTAGTTGAGAAAAGATTATTTTTTTCTATCTTACAAAAATCCTCAAGATCTTTAGTCATGCTATTAAAATCAACACTGTACTTTTCAGAAACAAAATGCAAAAACTGCATGTATTTCTCCATAGATTTATTCAATTCCCAATTCTTTAGGAACTCTTTGAAAAAAAATCTATTTTTATCTTCTATAATTTTATCTGGAGAAATAAATGATATACAAACAAACTTTTGCCCAGCAATAGACTTGTCTTCATCTAAAACATCAACATATTTAGCATTAGGAGTTCCATCCTTATTCATTTTTGTAATAACTCCTCTTGGTTCTGTCATAACTATAAAATTATGTGTTGTATAGTTTTTAAGCTTGTAATGCAACAAAGTTTTTTTTCTATCTTTAATCTATAAATGGATCTTATGGGTATCGATCTTGGCGAACTAGTTAAAAGAGCAATTAAATATCTTGTAGAAGGCCTAATGGTTGCTATTGCAGCTTTCGCTATCCCAAAGCGAAGCCTTCATTTAGATGAGGTTGCTCTTATTGCTTTAACAGCAGCTGCTACATTTAGTATTCTTGACACATATGTCCCGAGTATGGGCGTAAATGCAAGAAGTGGTGCGGGTTTCGGAATTGGTGCTAAACTTGTTGGTTTCCCAAGCATGTAAGTAAATTGCGTAAAACTAAAATAATTGATATAATTATTTACATTAAATATATCAATGTGGTGTTTAAAATGTTGCAAAGAAATAGTACGAGATAATTTCATTATAATTGAGAAATATAATTTGTGTAATAGAAAAGAGTTTGATAATTTATTATCAGCAATATGTTTTTTGAAAAATGAAAATATTGCAAGCAATATTTTTGGTGTTTTTATAAAAAATAGTAATAAGTATTATATTTTTATAAATAATGATATTAATCTTTTCAATAAAACCATGAATACATTTGAAAATATTATAAATAATGCAAAAACACTTGATAGTAAAATAAAACAAGATTTAATTAAATTGTAGTTATGAACTCCCAATCTAACTCTTTGCATATTTTTTTCCATATTTCATCTTGCTCAATTCGCTTTTCTCTATCTTTCAACATTGGAAAAAATGGTAAAAACTGCTCTTGGCCAAGTAACTCGCAAAGTTTATAAACGGTATAATAATAATTTAGAAAATTAACTCTATCTTCCGGGCAATATTTTGCATATGGTGCTTGTATGTCCATAAAAAGACAGCATAATCTTTCTTCTAACTCGGGAGACATAACTGGTGGCTTAATTCCTAATTTATCTTTAATAAATGGTATATGTTCATAATATTTATTATATCCAAGCTTTTTTAATATCTCCTTTGCTCTTTTATTTGTAATTTGTGATAGTTCAACCCGCTCCTTTTTTATTTGATTTTTGATATTTTCTAATACTTCATCTGGTATTTGAGTAGTTTCTTTTGCTTGAAATTGTGCTAGTATTTCTCTGAAATGGTTTATACGTTTGTATGCATAAAAGCAAACCTCTTTTGGTGGTTCTTTATAAGAAGGTTTCTCGTTCTCAATGAGGTAATTTATACTATTTGAACATCTGTTACATACTAACATTCCCTCATGTTGTATTGCAATTAATTCACCCTTTTTACATATAGGACATATGTCTGTAGAAACTATGAAATTATTCATGTCCAAAAACTCTTCATCAACATTTGAAAGATATTTTTGAACATTTGTTATATCTTTCTCCTCTTCTTTATCACTCTCTGTTTTAATATTGAAAAAGTTATTTAGCATTTTTGTTTTATTTGTTCCCTTTGCAATATTTTTTTTATTTTCAAAATATTCAAATACATACCTACTGTTATCTAAATAGTATTTTTTCTTTGCCTTTTTAATACTTTTTATTCTTTTTTTTATTATTTTAAGCTTGTCTTTTATATCTAGCAGATTTTCGATATTTTTGACACACAACAACTGTTTTTTTAGCTTTCTTTTTTTTTCATTCAATTCCGGCAAAAGGTTATCTTCATCATTATTAATTTTATCAATTATCTCGCGATGCTTACTGTCTAAAGTTGTTGTACTTTTAGAAGAAACTTTGATTGTTTTACTACTTTTTGGCTTGAAAGTAGGCATCTTGTGTATATGTGGTTATTAAGCAATCTATTTAATTGAATATTTTGATAAACATATTATTAATCGTTTAATGCTTATTGTTGTTTTCTTTTATCAGGTTAATGGAGAATAATAACAATATTTTTATGCAAACTGATGACAACATCAATGTTGATCAAGATAGTATAAGAAAAATGCTATTTATATATAATGCTTTAAATAATGGATGGTCTGTTAAAAAACGAAGAGATTCGTATGTTTTTACTAAAAAGCATGAAGGTAGGAAAGAAGTTTTCTCTGATAGCTATCTTAAAACCTTTATAGTAAGAAACATGAAATTATGTTAATTAAGCAATTAATTCGGTTAAAATCCAGAAAAGTTTTTTCTTTAGTAATAATATAACCATGGGAGGTGGATTAATGCAACTAGTAGCTTATGGCGCACAGGATGTCTATCTTACAGGCAATCCCCAAATTACTTTCTGGAAGGTGACTTACCGTCGCCATACCAATTTTGCAATGGAATCTATTGAACAGACTTTCAACGGACAGGCTGATTTCGGTCGCCGCGTTACATGCACTCTTGCTCGTAACGGCGATCTTGCCTACCGCACATATCTTCAGGTGACTCTTCCTGAGATTAACCAAAACCTAGCTCACTTCGCCCGATGGCTTGATTTCCCTGGCGAGCAGATGATTGCTCAGGTTGAGGTTGAGATCGGAGGACAGCGCATCGATCGCCAGTACGGCGACTGGATGCACATCTGGAACCAGCTCACGCTCTCTTGCGAGCAGGAGCGTGGATACAACAAGATGGTTGGTAACACCACCCAGCTTACCTACGTCACTGATCCTGATTTCGCTGATGTAGATGGGCCTTGTGAGTCAAACGCACCCCGCCAGGTGTGCGCCCCTCGCAATGCTCTTCCTGAGACCACTCTTTACGTGCCATTCCAGTTCTGGTACTGCCGTAACCCAGGTCTTGCTCTTCCTCTTATTGCCCTTCAGTACCACGAGGTCCGCGTCAATCTTGACATCCGACCAATCGATGAGTGCCTCTGGGCAGTAGATAGTCTCGGTGAGGCTGAGGGCTCTGCCAAATCTACAGATGGAGCATACAACCAGTCTCTTGTCGCTGCTTCACTCTACGTCGATTACGTATTCCTTGATACCGACGAGCGTCGCCGCATGGCACAGAACCCACATGAGTACCTCATTGAGCAGCTTCAGTTCACTGGAGATGAGTCTGTTGGATCTTCATCCAACAAGATTAAACTCAATTTCAACCACCCCGTCAAGGAGCTTGTCTGGGTTGTCCAGCCGGATGCCAATGTTGATTACTGCAGTGCTCTTGAGGGAGGTGAGGTTCTTTACAAGACTCTCGGTGCTCAGCCTTTCAACTACACTGATGCCATTGATGCTCTTCCTAATGCGCTTCATGCATTCTCTGGCCCCAATTCAACTGGCTCCAAGGCAGCCGACTACATCGATTCTGAGGGTCTCTTCCAAGACCCAGGTGCGGCTGATGCCGTTGTCAGTGCTGATTCAGGTTTCTGGGCGTCGGCGGGAGAGTTCAGTTACCGCGAGGAGGATAAGGGTGATGAAAAAGCGAACACTAATTACAGATCTGCCGTGTCTGATGCAGGTGCTTTCGTTCTTGCCGAGACCGCTCTTAACATGCACTGCTGGGGTGAGAACCCAGTTGTCACTGCTAAGCTCCAGCTTAACGGACAGGATAGATTCTCTGAGCGCGAAGGAACTTACTTCGATCTCGTTCAGCCTTACCAGCATCACACTCGCAACCCTGACACTGGTATTAACGTGTATTCATTTGCCCTTCGCCCTGAGGAGCACCAGCCATCCGGCTCTTGCAACTTCTCCAGAATCGACAATGCTACACTCCAGCTTGTTCTTTCCAACGCATGCGTTGAGGGAACCAAGACTGCCAAGGTTCGCGTCTATGCCCCTAACTACAATGTCCTTCGCGTCATGAGTGGTATGGGAGGTCTTGCATACTCTAACTAAGTTTGTAACTAAGTTTTTCAAAACATTTTTAAATATATCATTTAATCATTCATTGATTATATGATAAAATTACCAAAACTTAAAGCAACCACAGCAACTGCTTTGTGTATTATTTAATTTATCCCATTCCGTAATAGTGTAATTATTGCTCATAGACAAGTTACATCTAGCACAAATAGGTTTTAAATTATCAACTCTCAATTTACCACCTTTACTTTCGGGCTTATCATGACCTACGTGAAAATCAAATACTGATATAATATTGTCACACCAACTTATATAACATTTGTGTTCATATTTTTTTCCAAAAGATTTTAGCCAGGTTTGTTCTCGAATTGCTTTTGGTATTCTTTCTTTGCTTTTTTTTCTTTTGTTTTTA